>Ga0310694_10000435_pt1 | contig 54775 bp, 39 predicted proteins | sample 174DNAGHGhighgp2_FD_203884 | JGI IMG/M metagenome (GOLD analysis project Ga0310694, IMG submission 203884) | Sheep rumen microbial communities from Palmerston North, Manawatu-Wanganui, New Zealand - 1742 DNA GHGhigh gp2 (v2) (version 2) | ecosystem: Host-associated > Mammals > Digestive system... | reverse complement strand
ATGGGTGATTTCTTGATATGGATTATATAAACTATTTTATTAATTTCTATTATGGTGAGAAAACCTCTTTTGAAGAATGATAATCGTACCAAGTTATTTTTTTACGATTACTTTACGTCTATTCTTTCTTACTGCTGAACACAGACCTTAACATGATGCATAGTCCGAAGGTGATTACAAGATAGTATGCTACAGCAGAGTAATTATATCCATCCAATTTCTCATTTCCCAAGACCACCTGCCTTACGGTGACATGCACGACGAACAGCACACCTGACAGGCCACCCAGCCAGCCAAAGGCTCCGTCAAGCAGCCTCACCCTGCTGATCAACTTGACTATCGTCACAGCAGTACCGATGACAAAAACAGGAAGAAGGAGCCAGGCGAAGAAATTGAATTTGCACAAGGTGAGCAAGATGAAAGACAATACAAACCATCCCAGGCAGACGACACCTTTGTGAACAGACAAGAATTGGGAATTCAGATGACGTGCAGCCAACACCCCCATGCAAAAAGGAAGAATGGCTATGCAAAAATTCATTCGGAGATACAAAGTGGCATCACCTGCAGGACCGGCAAAAGCCATCGCAATCAAAGACAATACGATCAATGCCACGACGAGCGTGTCTTTCCTCTGATAAATAAACAGGCGGAAGATGACATACATCTCCATGATCATGCCAAAGAACCAATATGGGCCGGGAGTGATTGACTGATAGGGATTGAGGTTGCCCACAAGAAATGTCTGAAGAATCAAGTGAACACCATTGTCCGAAATAGAGCCAAGACACAAGAATGTAAAGATATAGAATAAAGCCAATCCTTTCAACTGCATGACGAACAATTTGTTGTAGTGATTGACTATGAAATCCTTATTCGACACGCCCTGGCCATTTCCTTTCTCGTATTTCAATGTCAGTCCATAACCGCTGAGGAAGATGAAAAGAAGGACGCCATAAGGGCAATAGAAAGACAATATATTGAACGGCAGCAAACCATCCGGATGCGACAAGTTGTTGAGGAATTTCTCTATTCGGTTCCAACCAAACATGTATTCATTATCCAATATCACCCCACCCAGGCAGTGGGTGAAATTGTTGACAATGATGATGAGGATGGCAAAACCACGCATGAGGTTGCATTCTGCGCGACTGAGCAACAATTCTGTTTGATTTCCTTTTGGCATGAATATGATTTTAAAAATGATGATTTAGCGGTGAAATAGTACTACAGTGAGGAGCGCAAGCCCGTCATCCAAGCCAGCCATTTGTTCTTTGGCAAAACATACAGGCATAGCGCAAGTGTGAGTGCGATGTTGATGGTGGTCATGAAGAAGAGGATGACGATGGGGTGCGTGATATGCAGCACGTTGATGAGCACTGTGCGGATGAGCACCATCCAGAAGGCGTCGAAAAGATAAATCTGCAGCGAATAATTGCTGCAAATGAAGAGCAAGTCTTGCGTCTTTCTGCAAACGGGATTCCCCTTCTCTGCCCAATCTTTCAAATAACAAGCAAAGATGAATATCACAACCGTCATAGACATCATGCGGAACAAATAGAGGATGCCTAAAGGACGGAAATGCTCATAGTAATGGTTGGTTACAACCCACACAAGAGCCATGGCAGCTATGATGACAAGTGATTTCCAATAGCTGGAAGGTTTGAAGTCATCAACCCTCTTCATCGCATATTTGCCAATAATGAAGAAAGGAAGATACCGAACGACATAACTGAAAAGGAAAAGTCCCCATAGATTGAGATTCGTGAGAGCAAGCAACACCAGCAGCAGTACCACCTCTTTCCATGGCTCATTGAATATTTTCTCAAGAAGAGGGTATGTCAGAAAAATCATGAAAAGTGTATAGAGGAACCAATAATCCCCACCATGGATGAAGAGATAAAGGGCAGACCGGCCCAAATCAGCATGTCCATGGACAAAGGAACCGCCAAAAGCACGAAAAAGCACCGATATCACGTCAAACACAACGTAAGGGACCAATAAGCGATGAATCTTCTTTTTGATGAAAGAATTGTAATCCTTGCATTCGTACACAGCTCCCGCAACCAAGAACAACACTCCCATATGGAAAGTGTAAATCCACCTATTGACTTCATAATACCCGGATTGATGAAAGAAGTCTATGGGATAGATGAGGAAGGAGTGCCCCAACACCATCAGAATGATGGCGATTCCTCTCATGGTGTCAACCTCGACAACTCGTTTCCTGCCACTTTGAGCGGTAGGTTGTTGCAGGTCTGTGCCTATAGATGAATGACTATTCATGACCTTTCATAAAAAACACGGCAAAGGTAACGTTTTTTTTCGTTTTCAGCAAACTCCTTTGGCTTTTCATTCGTTTATTCGTACCTTTGCAACCCTAACAAGTGAAAAGAGACAGAAATGAATATTGAAACCGGCATCAGCACGACAGTGAAAGCCGCCATCAAGCAACTTTACGGGCAGGACGTGCCCGACAAGATGGTGCAACTGCAAAAGACAAGAAGCGAGTTTGAGGGCAACCTCACCCTCGTGGTGTTCCCCTTCCTCAAGATGTCGAGGAAAAAGCCCGAGGACACCGCCCGTGAGATAGGAGAATACTTGGTGGCAAACACCTCCAGCGTGGCGGGGTTCAACGTGGTCAAAGGATTCCTCAACCTCAACATCGCCTCCTCGGCATGGGTGGGACTGCTCAATAGCATCCACGCCGACCCACATTACGGCGAGCGTGCCGCCACCGACGACTCGCCACTGGTGATGATTGAATACTCTTCACCCAACACCAACAAGCCGCTCCACCTGGGACATGTGCGCAACAACCTCCTGGGATGGTCGCTCGCACAAATCATGGCTGCCAACGGCAACAAGGTGGTGAAGACCAACATCGTCAACGACCGTGGCATACACATCTGCAAGTCGATGCTCGCATGGCAGAAATGGGGCAACGGAGAGACGCCTGAGACAAGCGGAAAAAAAGGCGACCACCTCATCGGCGACTATTACGTGGCCTTCGACAAGCACTACCGCGAGCAGGTGGCGGCATTGGCCGACCAACTGGTGGCAGAAGGCATCTCCCGCGAAGAGGCTGAAAAACGCGCCAAGGAAGAGGCGCCACTCATCCAGGAGGCTCACGAGATGCTTGTGAAATGGGAACAGGGCGACCCTGAGGTACGTGCCTTGTGGGAGAAGATGAACAAGTGGGTGTATGCCGGTTTCGACGAGACCTATCGCGCCCTCGGCGTCTCATTCGACAAGATCTACTATGAGTCGGAAACCTACCTTGAAGGCAAGGCGAAGGTGGAGGAAGGATTGGAGAAAGGCCTCTTCTTCCGCAAGGAAGACAACAGCGTCTGGGCCGACCTCACCAGCGACGGCCTCGACCAGAAACTGCTCCTCCGCTCCGACGGCACTTCGGTATACATGACCCAGGACATCGGCACCGCCGATATGCGCTTCCGCGACTACCCCATCGACAAGATGATTTATGTGGTGGGCAACGAGCAGAACTACCATTTCCAAGTGCTCTCCATCCTCCTCGACCGCCTGGGCTTCAAATGGGGCAAGGAACTGGTGCATTTCTCCTATGGCATGGTGGAACTGCCCAATGGAAAGATGAAGAGCCGTGAGGGCACCGTGGTGGATGCCGACGACCTGATTGCCACGATGATTGCCGATGCCACACGCTTGAGCGAGGACAAGGTGAACAAACTCCAAGACATCAGCGAGGAAGAGAAAGCCGAAATCGCCCGCATCGTGGGCATGGGGGCGTTGAAATACTTCATCCTCAAGGTAGATGCCAGGAAGAACATGCTCTTCAACCCTGAGGAGAGCATCGACTTCAACGGCAATACGGGACCGTTCATCCAATACACCCACGCACGCATCCGCAGCATCTTGCGCAAGGCGGAAGAGAAAGGCATCACATTGCCCGACACCCTGTCTGCAGACATGCCGGTGAATGCGAAGGAGACCGACCTCATCCAACTGCTCAGCGAATACGCCTCAGCCGTGGAACAGGCCGGCAAGGACTACTCTCCCAGCGGCATCGCCAACTACTGCTATGAACTGACGAAACAGTTCAACCAGTTCTACCACGACTTCAGCATCCTTGGTGCCGACAGCGAAAAGGAACGCCAGGTGCGCCTGGTGCTCGCCGCCAACGTGGCGAAAACCCTCAAGAATGGCATGCGACTCCTGGGCATTGACGTGCCGGAAAGGATGTAATAAAATTGAAAATTGAAGATTGAAAATTGAAAATTCGTGCGCTCAATTTTCAATTTTCAATCTTCAATCTTCAATCTTCAATTTTCAATCTTCAATTTTTCATGTTACAAAACCCTCCCGACTACCGCAACGACACGGTGCTGCCACTTCCTCCCGAAGTGTCGGCAGACGCGTGGGCCGTGGACGCCGCCTGTTCGGGCAACCCCGGACAGATGGAATATCAGTGCATCGACCTTGCCACAGGAGCCACTGTGTTTCATTTCGGACCAGTTTTTGGCACAAACAACATCGGGGAGTTCCTCGCCATCGTCCATGCATTGGCCTTGATGCAAAAACAAGGCATTCGCAAGACCATCTATTCCGACAGCTACAACGCCATACTCTGGGTGTCGAAGAAAAAGTGCAAGACCACATTGGAACGCTCGCCACGCACCCTGCAACTCTACAACATCATCGCCCGTGCCGAGGCATGGCTGCGCACCCACCCTGTCCAGACGCCTATCATCAAGTGGGAAACCACAAAATGGGGCGAGATACCCGCCGACTTCGGAAGGAAGAAGTAAAGAAAGATGAAAATTGAAAGATGAATAGTGAAGATTGAAACATCGGGACACCACACGGTCTTTTGGCTTCAATCTTCGTCTTTCAGCCTTATAAACCATTCCACCATACGGCCATCCCACCACTCCCTTGAGTGTGGGATGGCTTTTTCGGGAATAGAGGGCGCAGGAGTGCCTTCACCCACGACCATCCCGGCTGTCTCCACTCGAATCTCGTCCCACAAGCCAGCATCGATGAACGACAAGAGCGTCTGCCGGCCACCTTCCACAAGAAGCGACAGCCATTGACGGTCACGACATTCCGCAATGACTTCCTCGATGCCGTAGTCGCGGGAAAGCACCCTTTTCACCGGGTCGCGCCCGCTCCATAGGCGCACGTTGAGCCTCGGCCGCTCTCGCTCCTCCGTCACACGCCCCACAAGAATGACATCGCACTCGGAACGCAGCTGGTGGACGAGTCTCTGCGTGAAAGGCGAGGAGATGGCCAACGCCTTGCCGTGGTCGTCAAGGAAGCCGTCGGCGGTCTGCGCCCATTTCAAGATGATGTAAGGTCGCCGGTGCAGGTGGAAGGTGAAGAAGCGGCGGTTGAGCCATCGGCACTCCTCTTCCAGCACTCCCACTGTCACGTCGATGCCTGCTTCGCGTAGAATGGCGATGCCACGCCCTTGCACCTTGGCGAAAGGGTCCACGCATCCCACCACCACGCGCCGCACGCCCTTCCTTACGATGAGGTCGGCACAAGGCGGCGTCCGCCCTTGATGGGCGCAGGGTTCCAAGCTGACATAGATGGTGGCCTCTGCCAACAGGTGCTCATCGGCCAGCTTCACCGAGGCGAAGGCGTTGACCTCGGCGTGGGCTTCGCCGCATCTGATATGATACCCTTCACCGATGATGCGCCCCTGTGCCACGATGACAGCCCCCACCATGGGGTTGGGTCTTGCCTCCTGAATGCCACACGAAGCCAATTGGAGGCAGCGCCGCATATACATCTCATCCATCCTCTCCAGAAGTTTTTATAAAGTGTGACGTGATAACGGAATAACGTGATAACGGAATAACGGGATAACGGGATAACGAAATAACGAAATAACGAAATAACGGGATATCGAAAACCACGTGAAATGACGATTTTCCCTAATCTTGGTCCAGTTCCCGGAAGGCTGCAATCAGCCGTGCATTGTCCTCGTGGTTTCTGACGGCGATTCGCATGTATTGCCTGCCATCGAAGCCCTGCTTGTCGGAACAGTCCCGCAGAAGGATGTTGTAACGTTTCAACATGGAAAGCACCAGTTGGTTGGCGTTCTTTGGAGGAAGTATTTCGCAGAGGAAGTAGTTGGCCTGTGATGGCATGACACGCAGGAATCCGATGCTTTTCAATTGGCGTTCGAAATCCTGCCGCTCGGCGATGAACTTGTCACAGGCCCTCTTGTAATCTTTCTCATACTTGTTGAATATCTGCATGAAATACTCGGCGAAAGAGTTGATGTTCCAGATGCTCACCATCTTCTTCATCCTTTGGATGAGTTCGGTGTCGGCAGAGCAAAGGATGCCCAGGCGGATGCCGGGAACGCCATAGCTTTTCGAGATGCTCTTCATCACCACCATCTTCGGATAGGCTTCAAGGATGTTGTCATGCAACAGCGTATTGTTTTCATAGCCAGTGGTGAAGTCCACGAAACTCTCGTCCACAATCAAGCGTATGTCGTGCTCCTGGCACCAACCCGCCAAGGAGAGCACCTGGTCGATGGGAATGAAGTTGCCCGAAGGGTTGTCAGGGTTGATGAGCAGGATGTTGTCGGCATGGTGCTCACCGAAGAAGTCCATCAAATCCTCGGCATTGTATCTATAGTCGCCATTCTGCGGTATGAAGGTTACCAGCGAATCCTTGTCACGTCGGTTGGGATATTCTTCGAAAGTGGGGCGTGTGACGCCCAATGTGCCTGGGAGCATTTCCATCAAGGCCTTGATCAATTCCGCTGCGCCATTGCCCGGGATGACATACTCCTCCCTGATTCCCCAGCATTTGCTTGCAATCAAACTGTTCACTTTCATGCCTGAAGGGTATTCGGAAAGGAGGATGCGGAATTGCGCCTCCATTTCGTCCACGATGCGGCTTTCATTGAAATATGGATTCACTAGGTAACAGTAGTCCAGCATCTTTGGGAATCGCCAGAATCCGCCATAGCGCCCATAGTATTTTCGCAGCAAATCCTTCTCGTCGGCAAACAGTGCCTCAGCGATGTCGAGGTCTTGCTTGTCATCAATCTCATACCATTTCTCGTTGGTGATGGGCAGTGCTTTCAGGTCGTGGCTGTTGAGGAACGAGATGATGCGCAGCACGTTCTCATAATATTCGTTGTTGCCCACCGCCTTGGTATAGGCTTCAAGGAAAGGCACATATTTCTTCTTGGAGAATTCTCGCGAGAACTTGTAGATGTTCACCGTCTTGTAGTAATGCGAGGTGTCCTTGTACCGGAACGCTTCCTTTGGTACGAAATTCAGGATGTTGTAGTCTTCATCCACACACACCATCGTCCCGTCCATCCATGGCTCGTACTTGGCCACCAACGCGAGGTTGGGGTGTGGGTTGTCGAGCAGCAGATGAAACATCCTGTCATCGAAGATGAGGTCGCTCTCTGTCAACAGCGTGTCATCTTCAAGCAGTTTCTCCTTGGCCAGCGCGAGGGAGTAGATGTTGTTGGTCTTGTCATAGACAGGGTTTTCCACATACTCTATCTTCATGCCGTACTGCTCATCGCCGAGATGCTGCCTCACGTGCTCTCCCTGGTATCCTATGACCACGACGACGCGATTCAACGATAGTTGGGACAATTGCCTCATCACACGGTCGATTAATGGCGTTCCATTGACGGGGACCATGCATTTGGTGTTGTTTTTGGTGTATTCGCCAAGCCGCTTGCCCATTCCGGCAGCAAGGATGATTGCTTGCATATCTCTATTGTCTTTGTTAAAAATGTATCCTATTGAGAAGCTTCCATACTTCACAAGTGAAGTTGCAAAGTTAATGATATTTTTCCAATACAAGGGAGTTCCCCTCAAAAAAACACACCAAACCTTAGTCATTTCACAATTATTGCTTACTTTTGCATCGTTGTTCTACATCCACGTATCGCAAACAAGTTATCTGAAAAGGAAAGATGGACGAGAAAAATAAACAAGTATTAGGGCGTGTTTGGAATCCCGAAGGTTCCATGCTGCGTAGAGACCAGTTGGAATTGTTCCGCATACTGAAAGCTCTCGCCAAGATATGCGAGGAACACCATATCCCCTGGTGGCTGGGGTCTGGCTCCCTGCTTGGCGCCGCCCGGCACAAAGGTTTCATCCCATGGGATGACGACATGGACATCGTGCTGCTCCGCAAGGACTGCAAGCGTCTGGAGAAAATCCTGTACCAACTTGAAAACGACGAGTTCGTCTATCACAGTATGGACACGGATGTCGATTATGTCAACTATTACGGAAAGTTCAGGAAACGGCACGGTGTCATCAGGTCGAAGAGCAAGCGATATGATTACTACAAATGGAAAGGCATAGGCATCGATGTGTTCTCCATAGAGAAAACCACCTTTTTCTCCGCTTACTGGGCTGCGAAAATCTATGGGAAACTGGAGCCTCTCACACTTGACATACATCAGTCATGGCTTCGCAAGACCATGATCAGGTGCATTGAAGGCACGTGCTCGTATGTCATCTTCCCATTCCTAAGATTGATAAGTCTTTACAATCCGAAGAATGAATACCACTACACATTAGGCACAGGCTTTCCCAAGAGCAGGTTCTATTTGAAAGACATCTTCCCTCTCATCACCACAGAGTTTGAAGGAGAGCAGATGCCGGTTCCCAAGGACATGGATGCCTGTCTGACAAGAATGTATGGCGATTGGCGCACCCTGCCGTCTGAGGACTCCATCAAGAAACGCATTCACTGCCAGGAATATGTCGAAGAGATTTTCGGCAAGGAGGATTGACCCCGCCATCATCTAGTCCACCTCTGCTTTTGCAGACAATCGAGAAATGCCATATGGAGTCCCAAGAGCATGAAGATGCCATGAGCACCACCTACCAGCAATTGTGGCGGCGCTTGACACCCCTTTTCGATGACGGCGAGGCGAAAGCCATCGTCCGCACAATCTTGGAGGAGCGTTTCGGACTGTCCATGGCCGACATCCTCTGCTACGGGACGGAACGCTTGGAGGCCGACGAGCGAACAATGCTCGAACAAATGATGCTTCGTCTGAGCAAGTCGGAACCCGTGCAATATGTGTTGGGAGAGGCTCCTTTCATGGGCCGTTGCCTGCATGTGGAACCAGGAGTGCTCATCCCCCGTCCGGAGACGGAGACTCTCTGCCAATGGGTGGAAGAGACGTGGGAAAACGGCGCACCCGACATCCTCGACATCGGATGCGGCAGCGGATGCATCGCCGTCACCCTCGCCCTCGACATCCCGGAAGCACGGGTGACGGCATTCGACATCTCACAAAAAGCGCTGGAGGTGACACGACGCAACGCCACAACACTTGGTGCCGTGGTGACAGTAGTGGAGAAAGACATCCTCAAGGCTGCGGAAGAAACAGACACGGAAGGGCGTTTTGACATCATTGTCTCCAACCCGCCCTACATTTGCCAGCACGAGGCACAGGAGATGCATCCCAATGTGCTGCAGCATGAACCCGGCATCGCCCTCTTCGTGCCCGACAACGACCCGCTGCTTTTCTACAAGGCCATCGCACGTTATGCCCGTCGGACATTGCGACAGGGAGGCTGTCTGTTCTTTGAATGCAACCCCGACCACCTTGCAGACACCGTCCTCATGCTGAAGGATGCCAGATTCCGCGATGTGGAAACCCGCGACGACCCTTTTGGCAAACCCCGCTTCGCAAAGGCTTCGGTGAAAAATTGAAAATTGAAAATTGAAGATTGGCCTGCAGCCGATAAGAGGTGTGCACATCTCCCCCGAAGTCGTAGGGGCGGGTCTTGTGCCCGCCCGAAACAGACCCGCCCGAAACAAATAATCCAAACCATCTCAAAATCCTGTCAATGAAAGAGAAAAAGACACTGACCGAACAAGAGGCGCTGCTCCGCCTCACCACTCTATGCGCCAAAGGTGAACACTGCTCTTGGGAGATGACGGAAAAGATGCGTCGATGGGGGCTCTCCGAGGAGGCGCAAGCCCGTGTCATGGAGCAGTTGGTGAAAGAGCATTATGTGGACGACACCCGTTACTGCCGCTGTTTCGTCCATGACAAGATCAAGTACAACAAATGGGGACGGCGCAAGGTGGAGCAGGCATTGCTGGCCAAACGAATCGGCAGCGACATCTTCCGTCCCGTGCTCGACGAGGTGGACGACGGGGAGTATCTCCGCATACTTCGACCTATGTTGCAAGCCAAGCGCCGTCAATTGAAGTTGGCCAACGAATACGAAGCCAACGGCCGGTTGATTCGCTTCGCCCTGGGAAGGGGATTCACCATGGACATCATCCGCCAGTGCCTCGACACCGATGGTTATGACACGGAGGAAGAAGACGATGGCGACTATTAGTTTCTGGAGCCGACTTATCGACCTTGTATCGCCACGCCCCTGCATGGTATGCGGCGCACGCCTGGCCATCGAGGAGGAAGTGGTCTGTGCATCGTGCAACCTGCACCTGCCACGCACGGGATTCACCGCCAACGCCTATGACAACCCTATGGCGCAACGCTTCTGGGCAAGGATTCCCGTGGAGCGTGCCGCCGGACTGTTCTACTACGAGGCGGGGTCGGAGGTGAGCCACATCATCCACGCCATCAAATACAACAACCACCCCGAGGCGGGCACCGCCATGGGAAGGATGGCGGCGGAGGAGTTTGCTGCTTTCGGCTTCTTCGAGGGTATTGATGCCATCATCCCCGTCCCACTCACGAAGAAACGTCAACGGCAGAGGGGCTACAACCAAAGTATGGAAATCGCCCGCGGCGTGTCGGCAGTCACCAGCCTGCCCATCATCACCGATGCCGTGGAGCGTGTCTCTTTCAGCGAGAGCCAGACGAGGAAGAGCCTTCGTGAGAGGATGGAGAATGTGGAGGACGCCTTCCGTGCGACGGGAAAGGGCGACCTCGACGGCAAGCACCTGCTGATGGTGGACGACATCGTCACTTCCGGAGCCACCGTCTGCGCCTGTGTCGACGCCTTGAAAAAAACGGCACACATCAAGGTGAGCATCTTCTCACTGGGCGTGGTGAAATGATTTTCTCTCGTTTTTTTAATGATGGCTTGAAAAATTCCTTGTTTTAAGACATTTTTTGTATTTTTGCATGTGTTTTGCATGATAAATCCTCATATATAAAAGTTGAGAGGATTTACAAAAACATCACGTCTTGATGCTGAGACAATTAAACAACAAAAACAATCCTATCATGAAAATTTGCATTGTAGGTGGAGGCCACATAGGCACGACCCTGACTTGTTACATCAAACATACCCATCCCGAGTTTCATGTGTCATTGTTTACTCGCAGGCCTGAGAAATTTGCGAGTCAAATCACATGCAACGACATAGAGCAGCAAATCTCATATACGGTCTCTCCTGATGTCATCAGCAGCCAGGCCGACATTGCCGCCCATGACGCAGACATCGTTTTCATTGCATTGCCCCATTTTGCCGTTGAGAAAGCCTTCAAGGACATTGCACCACATGTAGGAAAGAATTGCCTGGTTGGAGTCTTGCCTGGCGGAGGTGGCTGTGAATTCTTTTTCCGTCATTATTTCGATGATGACAAGACGCTGTTTGGATTCCAGAGGGTGCCATTCACGGCAAAACTGAAAGAGTATGGGAAAGAGACGAATCTCAAGAGTTGGAAACCATTCAGTGTCGTCGGCACCTTGCAAAGCAAAAGAATCAATGACGTTTGTCGAAGAATCGAGGAATGTGGATTGAAGACTAAAGTGGCAACCAACTATCTGGAAGTGGCACTGACACCCACCAACCCCATCCTTCATACTTCAAGGACGTATGAATTGTTTAGGAATCACGACAGGCAGCATCCTTTCCCCACCCGCTTCAAATTCTATGTGGGATGGACCGACTTCACATCCGAAGTCATGACTTCAATGGACAAGGAACTTCATTCCTTGCTTGACGCCATCACCGAAATGGATACCTCCGCCATTCGTCCGCTCTCGGAACATTACGAATCACCGACCATCGAGGCCATGACCAAGAAAATCAACAGCATCGCCACTTTCCAATCCGTATACGCCCCGTTGAAAGAAATGGATGGCGCTTGGTATGCAGACACCACAACCAGGATGTTCACGGAAGATTTCCCATGGGGATTGGCCGTCATCCGCTCATATTTCGACTATTTCGACATCGAGGCTCCCACCATGGACATGGTGCTTTCCTGGTATGCTGATTACATGGGACTGGATTGGTTTGAGGATGGGAAGTTCGTCGGAAAGGGATTGAAAGGTACCGGCGCCATACAGAATTATGGCATCAAGGACAAGGAGGAACTGCTTGCTGTTTATCAGTAGCAAAGCGGAAGTGTTTTTCCGTGCTGTGGCCACCCTTTTGAATACACCTCCCGAGGTACACTTTTTAGACAAATCACTATCGCTCGGCAAAGTACAAACGATACGCCATAAGCATTAGGTAGAAAAAAGGAGCGGTGTTGACGCTCCAAATTTATGCTGTTGTGAATGGAAGAATCATCAGAGTTTGCTGATTTCTTCGAGAGAGAGTCCTGTGACTTGGTGCACGATGTTGATGTCGGTGCCCAAAGCGAGAAGATTTTTGGCAACTTCAACTTTTTCTTCTTCCCTTCCTTCTGCTTTTCCCTTTGCAATGCCTTCTTCAAGCCCTTCTGCCCTTCCTTCTGCTTTTCCTTTGACGAAGCCTTTTCGAATACCTTTTTGTTCCGCCGAGTTGACCACGTTGAAGAGGTCGCGATATACCTTGAGGCTCTCTTCGTAGTCGAAAAGTTCGTTTTTGGAGAACCTTGCTATCTCTGCCTGTTCGAAAAGCCGTGTAAACACCCGTTCCTGGAGGGCGGCGGGACGCTCCATCAGCTTTGACAGGTTGCGCAGCACATAGAGCCATTTGTCCATCATGGTCTCGAGTTGGTCCTCTGTCTTGTTGAACTTCGGCATTTCGAGATAGACGAAGGTGAGCTTGTCGTAGAACACGTGCTTGTCCTCCACGTCCATCAGCTTCACCTCGTGGTGCATGCAGTCGGGGGCGTATTCGTCATCGGGGAATACGAAGTCGAGGATGCCCACGGTATATACACCCTTGAGCTTGAAGTCCCAGTTGCTGCCTTGCTGTGCCTGATCGCGGATGGGGAAGGTGGCATAGAACACGCTTCTGTCCTTGAAATAGTCCTGCTCGGCCTTCTGCATCTCCACGATGAAGTACTCTCCTGCGGTGTTCTGGCAGTACACGTCGAAGACGGCTTTCCTGTCCATAATGCCGCTTCCCAGTTGTTCGGTGTTGCGGTATCTGATGTCAGTGATTTCCTCTTGGTTGTGCAAGAGTGAATTGAGGAAGCTGATGAGCAGTTCCTTGTTCATCTCAGTGCCGAAGAGTCTTTTGAACCCGAAGTCGGTGAAGGGGTTGATGTATCTTCCTCCCATGGTCTTTCTTATTTTCTGCAAAGTTAATGAAAAGGATTGGCAATTGCAAATTTTGCGAGGAATGTTTTAGTTTGGTTTTTGATATGTAGGACTCTCCACCTTTTCACATATTGTTCATTTGCTTCTTTTATTTCACCGAACCTCCAAGCAAATCAAGTTTTCTTTTCATATCAAAGTGTCTAATGGTTACAAACATAATAGATTGTTTTTGGTAAAACTTCAACTCCGCAAAGATCAACAAAGAAATCGAATAAATGTTCTTTCACCTTTATGATTATCGCATGTATCCGTAGGGCGGCCTATCCCGGTGAATACCGAAAAAGTATTTTTCGGCCATTATTTGGAAGTTTGAAAACTATTCCATATCTTTGCAAAATGTAAACCAAACCGATACACTTATGAAAAAACTCGTAACATTTATCGCATTCGCGCTCGTGGTATTCACGGCCAATGCACAGTCCAACTTGAGTGGCGATATGAACCAAGATGGAGACAAAAACATCACCGACGTGGTGTTGTTAGTAGATGAAATCCTACATGGTGCGACCCCCCACGCCTACCTCACCTGCCCCGACAATCGCCACCCGCATATGATCGACCTCGGGCTGCCCTCTGGCACGAAGTGGGCGTGCTGCAACGTGGGAGCCAGTTCACCAGGGGGCTTCGGCAGCTACTATGCTTGGGGCGAGACCAAAGAGAAAGATGTTTATAACGAAGCCACATACCAATATTGCTCCGGGACAGATAGCAACGGAGATGGTCGATATGATTATGAAGATATAGCAGAAGCTGTGTATCAGTTTTTGGGCAGTGACATTGCCGGCACTTATTACGACGTGGCCCATATGAAGTGGGGCGGCTGCTGGGTGATGCCGACTAATGACCAGATCAAAGAGTTGATTAACAACTGCACCAGCCAATGGACAACGATGAATGGAATCAACGGATTGCTTTTCACCAGTCCGAATGGCGGGGCCATTTTCTTGCCTGCAGCTGGCGGCTATTTCAACGAGGGCGTCTCCGATATTGGCACCTGGGGATTTTATTATTCGTCAACTCAGCATACTTCCTTCCCGGAATCTGTTTACGCCCTCAGTTTCAACTCTGTCAATGTGCTATCAGACCTAAACGGATCGGCATGGGGCAAGATGGGTGGCTTTAACATACGCCCGGTTTATGTGGAAAGCACCCAAAAAAGTCTTTCATTATCGATGAATAGCGTGGAGATATATGCAGGTGAGACAGCAACCGTGGAAATCACATCGGGCAGCGGCACCTATGTCGTCGGCAGTACCGACAACGATGTGGCCAAGGCATCGTTGTCGGGTTCCACCATTACCATCCGTGGCTTCTCTGCCGGGTCGGTAGTGGTGACTGTGGTTGACCCGGCCTTTGGCAGTCCGCAACTCATCAGTGTAACCGTGAAAGGACCGAAAGTTTACCTTTCCTGCCCCGATGACAACCACCCGCACATGATCGACCTCGGGTTGCCCTCCGGCACGAAGTGGGCGTGCTGCAACGTGGGTGCAGACATCCCGGAGGCATCTGGAGGATATTATGCCTGGGGTGAGACAGAAGAAAAGTCCACTTACAACTGGAGCACCTACACCCTTTGCAATGGTACGTGGCGCACCTGTCAGGACATCGGTAGCGATATTGCCGGCACGCAATATGATGTGGCACATGTGAAATGGGGTGAATCCTGGGCTATTCCCAGTTATGAACAATTACATGAATTGTTTGACAATTGTCACTTCACAAAATTTGTAATGTATGGTGTCGTAGGTATTCAATTCACTGGACCGAACGGCAACACCGTGTACATGCCAGCGACGGGCTACCGAGTAGGCGAAGAACTCAAAGAAGCTGACAGCGAAGGGGATTATTGGACCTCTACACGGCATCAATCGTCAGTATCCCAGGCCTGCTACTACAGAATACATTCCTACTCCAGTGTCGGAAGTGGCAATACTGGCGATCGCTGCGACGGACTAATGATTCGCCCGGTATGGGTACCATAAATACCGCACAACACCGCACATGCATACAGCCCACCTCACCAGGTGGGCTTTTCATTGCCCCATCCCGCAACCCAAGCAATGATGTTGACAAACTCATTCCAACCATACCAACCTCTCATAAGCGACAAAGAAAATGGAACCCTGTTTCTGAAGTGTCGTTTTACTCATACAAATAAAAAGGCAACTCATACATTCATCGGGAAAAGTCGATGGTTTTAAAAAACAGAATGGTATCTTTGCATTGTTATGAGAAAGAATCGTAGAAAATGGATGAAAAGAATCGTTGGGGGGATTGTTGTTCTTATTGCTTTGAACATGCTGCTGCCCTCCAATATTCAAAACCCGATGGAGGGATGTGGAAAGACGAGTTATAATCATCAGTCGTTCTGGCATCCGTGGGGCGACCACAACCATCGCGGTGTAGACATCTTCGCCCCAAAAGGAACAGCAGTCCATCCTTCCGTTGGTGGGATTGTAGTGGCCGCCATGCACACCACTGGAGCTGGTGGCAACATCGTCTTGGTGTTCAGTTCCAAAATGCGCTTCCACTATTACGCCCACATGAGTGAGATTGATACCCATGTTGGTGCCATCGTCACAAAAAAGTCCGTCATCGGCAAGGTCGGTGACACAGGCAATGCTGCAGGAAAGTCTCCTCACTTGCATTACAGCATCCCCTCCATCATCCCGCAAGGTGACTGGCGATGGGACTCGAAGTACTGCCTCTTCTTTATCAATCCGATTAGGGAATTGGAATAACCAGGCACAGTGGGGGGGCTCGACCAAGAAGCCATGGCGCCAGTGAACATTTGGCGATATGCTAAAATGACATCACTCTTGCCACAAGATGACATTACCTTTGCAGTGTGAAAACAACAAGTGATATGAAAACCATAAACAAGGCCGAACCTACCTACTGTGACAGAAAATGTGACGCTCGATGTGACGCTCGGTGTGACGCTTTTCCATATCCCGAAACCCACTTTAACATTTTGTTATTCAGACAGATGCAAGTTTTGCAATTTGAAGGGTGTGACGGCTTGTGTGACGCTTGGTGTGACGCTTGGTGTGACGCTTGGTGTGACAAAGAAAAGAAAAAAACAAAAGAAAGAAGAAAATCCCCCTGCACCCCCTAAAGAAGAAAAAAAACAAAAAAAAGAAAATAACACTCACACAACGTGCATGCATGCGAGAAAAATCACCCGTGTTTCGACAAAAAAACACCTCGAATTATTTTGCACTTCGCTCGGTTTACACTAAATTTGCAACCGAAAGACACCACAGGAAGAGGGTTGGTGCAGAAACTGCAACAGACAGCCGCTTCCACAACCATTTGATTAAGCGAGTGCAGAAGAGCTTGCTCATTATGCCGAGCATGAAAATGGTCGGATGAAATCCAACCATTTGATATGAAATCCAACCTTAAAAGACGATATATGGAAAGACGAATCGTAGAGTGCGTCCCCAATTTCAGCGAAGGACGCAACGCAGAGACCATCAAACAGATTGCTGCCGAGATATCTGGCACGCCCGGTGTCACATTGCTCAACGTCGACCCCGGCGAGGCCACCAACCGCACGGTTATCACCTTCGTCGGTGAGCCGGAAGCCGTGGTGGAGGCCGCCTTCAGGGCGGTAAGGAAGGCAGGAGAGTTGATTGACATGCGACAGCACCATGGCGCACATCCACGTATTGGAGCCACCGACGTGCTGCCATTGATTCCCGTCAGTGGCATCACCCTCGAAGAGTGTGCGGCATTGTCACGCGACCTGGCACGGCGCATCGCCGACGAACTACGCATCCCCTGCTACTGCTATGAGGCGGCCGCCTTCACAGAGCGACGCCGCAACCTCGCCGTCTGCCGCGCAGGAGAATACGAAGGCATACCCAAGAAACTGTCCACGCCGGGTGAAGAGCCCGACTTCGGCAGCCGTCCGATGGACGACGACATCGCACGCACCGGATGCACCGTCGTTGGAGCACGTGACTTCCTCATCGCTGTCAATTTCAACCTCAACACCACGTCCACCCGCCGCGCCAACGCCATCGCCTTCGACGTGAGGGAGAAAGGGCGTCCTCGCCGAGAAGGCAACCCCATCACCGGTAAGCCGATGAAGGATGCCGACGGCAACACCATCATGATTCCCGGCACGTTGAAGAAGACAAAGGCCATCGGGTGGTATATCGACGAATACGGAATCGCGCAAGTGTCGATGAACATCACCGACATCAACACCACGCCACTCCACAAAGCCTTCGACGAAGTGTGCCGCTGCGCACAACAGCGTGGCATACGCGTCACCGGCACCGAGATAGTCGGACTGGTGCCCAAGCGAGCCCTTGTCGAAGCAGGCAAGTATTTCCTTGAGAAGCAGCACCGCTCCACCGGCATCCCCGAACGCGACATCATCGACATCGCCATCCATTCCATGGGACTGTCAGACCTGCGTCCTTTCAACCCACGCGAGAAGGTCATAGAATACCTGTTGGAGGATGAGGACAAGAAAAAACGCCTGGCAGACCTCTCCGTCACCGCATTCGCCGAGGAGACATCCCGTGAGTCGCCAGCCCCGGGAGGGGGCACCATCTCCGCCTACATGGGTGCGTTGGGTGCCGCACTGGGCACGATGGTCGCCAACCTGTCCTCCCACAAGGCCGGATGGGACGAGCGTTGGGAGGAATTCAGTCGCCAAGCCGACGAAGGGCAGCAACTGATGGCCGAACTGCTCCATCTCGTCGACGAAGACACCGACGCCTTCAACCAGATCATGGCTGCCTTCGGAATGCCCAAGGGTACGGAGGAGGAACGCACCGCCCGTTCGGCTGCCATCCAAGCCGCCACGCTCCATGCCGCAGAGGTGCCCCTCCGCACGATGAAGGCTGCCTTGCGCGTCCTTCCCCTCTGCGAACGGATGGCTCGCGACGGCAACCCCAACAGCATCTCCGATGCCGGCGTAGGTGCCTTGGCAGCCCGTTCCGCCGTCCTGGGAGCGGGACTTAACGTATGCATCAACGCCTCCTCGCTGAAAGACCGCACCAAGGCCGACATATTGAAGGCCGAGGCAGAGCGACTCATAGCAGAAGCAGAAAAGCAGGAGAAAGCCATCCTCGAACTGGTCAAGAATGGCATATAGAATCATATATCCCGAATTAGAGAATTGAAGAATTATTCGTTCAAGACTCGTTGGATGGCAATTCTCTAATTCTCTAATTCTTGATAAAGAAAAACTTGAAAACTTGACAGAAAAATCTAATCATACGCAAATACACGACTATGACAACAAATCCCGAATTAGAGAATTGAAGAATCATTCGTTCAAGACTTGTTGGATGGCAATTCTCTAATTCTCTAATTCGTGATAAAGAAAAACTTGAAAACTTGACAGAAAAATCTAATCATACGCAAATACACGACTATGACAACAACTGAATTCCAACAAGCCATCAGGGCGGGCATCCCCGACACGCTCCCTCCTGCCAAGGCATACGACCCCAACATCAACCACGCCCCCAAGCGCAAGGACATCCTCAGCGACGAGGAGAAGCGCCTCGCCTTGCGCAACGCACTGCGCTACATCCCCGAACACCTCCACGCCACCCTGGCAGGGGAGTTCGCCGCCGAGTTACACCAATACGGGCGCATCTACATGTACCGCTTTCGTCCCGAATACGACATCCACGCCCGTCCGATCGACGAATATCCCTGTCGCTCACGACAGGCCGGCGCCATCATGCTGATGATACAAAACAACCTCGACCCGAAAGTGGCACAGCACCCTCACGAACTCATCATCTACGGCGGCAACGGTGCCATCTTCCAAAACTGGGCGCAATACCGTCTGACGATGCGATACCTGAGCGAGATGACCGACGACCAGACGCTGGTGATGTATTCCGGGCATCCCCTAGGACTGTTCCCCTCGCATCCCGACGCCCCACGCGTGGTAGTGACCAACGGCATGGTGATTCCAAACTACTCCAAACCCGACGACTGGGAGCGTCTGAACGCACTCGGCGTGAGCCAGTACGGACAGATGACCGCGGGTTCATACATGTACATCGGACCGCAAGGCATCGTCCACGGCACCACCATCACCGTGCTCAATGCCGCACGCCGCCGCTTCCGTCCCGGACAGACCGACACCCACGGGATGTTGTTCGTCTCGGCTGGACTCGGCGGAATGTCGGGCGCCCAACCCAAGGCCGGAAACATCGCCGGCGTGGTCAGCGTGGTGGCGGAAATCAATCCAAAGGCCGCTATGAAACGCTATGAACAAGGATGGGTGGACGAAGTGCACGACAACCTCGACGAACTCATCCCCGCCATCCGCGAGGCCGTCGCCAGGAAAAAGACCGTGTCGATGGCTTATCTGGGCAACGTGGTGGACCTGTGGGAGCGTCTTGCCAAGGAAGATGTCGATGTGGACCTCGGCAGCGACCAGACCTCCCTGCACAACCCATGGGCCGGAGGATACTATCCCGTCGGCCTGACGATGGAGGAGTCGAAACGGATGATGGCGGAAGAGCCTGAGCGATTCAAGGAACATGTGCGAGCCTCCCTCCGCAGGCAAGTGGCCGCCATCAACCAACTCGCCACACGAGGCATGTATTTCTTCGACTACGGCAACGCCTTCCTGCTTGAGGCCAGTCGTGCCGGGGCCGACGTGGTGCTTCCCGACGGGCGCTTCCGCTATCCGTCCTATGTGCAGGACATCATGGGACCCTTGTTCTTCGACTACGGCTTCGGACCCTTCCGATGGGTATGCACCTCCTGTTCGCCCGACGACCTCGCCCTCACCGACCAACTCGCCGGCGACGCCTTGGAGGCGTTGCGCGCCACCGCACCCGAAGACATCAGGGGACAACTCGACGACAACATACACTGGATACGCGAGGCAGGACGCAACCACCTCGTGGTGGGGTCGCAAGCCCGCATCCTCTATGCCGACGCACAAGGACGCACGGCCATCGCCTTGGCCTTCAACGATGCCATCCGCGACGGCAGGCTCACCGCACCCGTCGTCCTGGGGCGCGACCACCACGACGTGTCGGGCACCGACTCCCCCTATCGGGAGACGAGCAACATCTACGACGGTTCGCAGCACTGTGCCGACATGGCTGTGCAAAACGTCATCGGCGACGCCTTCCGAGGCGCCACGTGGGTGTCGTTGCACAACGGCGGCGGCGTGGGCTGGGGAGAAGTCATCAACGGCGGCTTCGGCATGGTCATCGACGGCAGCGAGGAGAGCGAGCGACACATCAAGGAAATGCTCCTCTGGGATGTGAACAACGGCATAGCACGACGCAGTTGGGCTCGCAACCAAGGCAGCATGGACGCCATCCGCCGAGAGATGGAACGCACACCCGGGTTGACCGTCACCCTTCCTCATCTGGCCGACGACCAACTCATCGCATCCACCCTTTGTCCCACACAAAAACCTTGAGAAGATGATACACAAGATAAGTGCCGAACATCTGAGCCAGGACCTCATCGACGAGATCATCACCAAAGGCTACAAACTGGAACTGAGCGACGACTCCCGCGCACGCATCCTGCGTTGCCGGGAGTACCTCGAGAAGAAGATAGCGGAAGCCGACACACCCATCTATGGTGTCACCACCGGCTTCGGGTCGTTGTGCGACATCAACATCGACGCCGACCAGATGGCGGAGTTGCAGGTCAACCTCATCATGTCGCACGCCTGTGGCATCGGCAACCGACTGCCCAACGAAGTGGTGAAAATCATGCTGTTGCTCAAGGTGCAGTCGCTGAGTTACGGACATTCCGGCTGCAAACTCGACACGGTGGAGCGCCTCGTGGATTTCTTCAACAACGACATCTACCCCATCGTCTACGAGCAAGGGTCGGTGGGGGCATCCGGCGACCTTGTCCCTCTCGCACACCTCAGCCTTCCCCTGCTGGGCCTCGGCGAGGTGGAATACAAGGGCGAGCGTATGAGTGGTGAGGATTTGCTCAACAGGATGGGGTGGCAACCCATCCACCTCGGGTCGAAAGAAGGGTTGGCCCTGCTCAACGGCACGCAGAACATGAGTGCGCTGGCTGTATGGTCGCTCATCAAGGCCAAGCGCATCGTCGCCTGGGCCGACACGATAGCCGCGATGTCATTGGAAGCTTTCGACGGAAGGACTGAACCATTCAACGTCGCCGTACACTGGGTGCGCGCCCATAGGGGACAGTTGGCCACAGCCGTCAAGATGAACGAGTTGTTGCGCAACAGCGAGATGGCCTCTCAGCCAAAAACCAACGTTCAAGACCCCTATTCCTTCCGTTGCATACCCCAGGTGCATGGAGCGGTGAAGGACACCCTCTCCTATGTGAAAGGCATCATCTACATCGAAATCAACGCCGCCACCGACAATCCCACCATCTGTCCAGAGGAAGACCTCATCATCTCCGCAGGCAACTTCCACGGCGAACCCATCGCATTGCCCATGGACTTCCTGTGCATCGCCATGAGCGAGTTGGGCAACATCTCCGAGCGACGCACCTACAAACTGGTGTCGGGCAAGCGCGGACTGCCCAGTTTCCTCGTGGCAGAACCAGGGCTGAACAGCGGTTTCATGATTGCCCAATACACGGCAGCATCCATCGTCAGTCAAAGCAAGACCCTCTGCATGCCTTCGTCGGCAGACAGCATACCCACTTCGCAGGGACAGGAAGACCACGTGAGCATGGGTGCAAACGCAGGAACAAAACTCCTCCGCATCACCGACAACACCGAGCGCGTGCTCGCCATCGAACTGTTCACTGCCGCACAGGCACTCGACTTCCGACGCCCCCTGCGCACCTCACCCATCCTGGAGCGAATACACTCCGCCTATCGCGAAAGGGTGCCGTTCATCACCCACGACGTGGTGATGTATCCCTACATCGCCGAGACCGTACGCTTTATGAGGGAGTATGGGGAGGAGTGATCGGAGTGATTGGAGTGATCGGAATGATCGGAGTAATCGGAGTAATCGGAATGATCAGAATAATCGGAGTGATCGGAAAAATCGGAGTGATCGGAAAAACCATCTTGCAATGAAAACCTTGATTTATAATATCGGGATGCTGGCTGGCATCCACCCCGTCGAGACATGTCGCCTTCAAGGCGGCGAGTTGGGAGAGATGGGTGTCATCGATGATGCCTGGCTGCTCATCGACGACGACCGCATCGCCTCCTTCGGGAAAATGAAAGACCTCGACAAACTGGTCTTGGGAGAGGACACCGCCATCGATGCCGAAGGCGGCGCGGTGCTGCCTTGCTGGTGCGACCCTCACACGCATCTTGTTTATCCCGGCAGCCGCGAGGGGGAGTTTGTAGATAAGATACGCGGCCTCTCCTATGCAGAGATTGCCCGTCGCGGAGGGGGCATCCTCAACTCTGCCGACCGCCTCCACGCCATGAGCGAGGACGAATTGTTTTCCGACACAATGCAACGTCTCGAGGAATTGATTGCCACCGGCACGGGGTGCGTGGAAATCAAGAGCGGCTACGGGCTCAACACCGCCGACGAACTGAAGATGCTGCGTGTGGTGAAGCGCTTGCAGCAGAGTTCACCACTGAAAATTGTCAGCACCTTTCTCGGAGCGCATGCGGTAGGGAGGAACTATGCCGGGAGGCAAAGCGACTATGTGGACCTGGTCATCGACGAGATGATTCCCGCCGTAGCAAAAGAGGGGCTGGCAGATTATGTCGACGTGTTCTGCGACAACGGTTTCTTCACCCCCGAAGAAACGGAACGCATCCTGCTTGCCGGCGCCCTCCATGGCATGCGTCCCAAAATCCATGCATGCGAACTGGCTTCTTCCGGCGGCGTCAGAGTCGGAGTGGAGCACCAGGCGCTCTCCATCGACCATTTGGAGAACGCCAGCGACGAGGACCTGCAAATGTTGGCAGGCACCGGCACCATGCCCACCCTGCTGCCCGGCACCTCCTTCTTCCTCAACATGCCTTACGCCAAAGGCCGCCATATGATAGACAGTGGATTGGGCATCGCACTCGCATCTGACTGCAACCCGGGCAGCACGCCCTCGTCGGATATGAAGTTCGTGGTTTCCCTGGCCTGCATAAAAATGCGGCTCACGCCAGTAGAGGCCATCAACGCCGCCACACTAAACGCCGCCTACGCCATGGGGGTGGAAAAAGACTACGGCTCCATCACCGTGGGCAAGAAAGCCAACTTGCAAATGCTGCACCCCATCCCCTCCCTCGACTACATCCCCTACGCCTACACCCGCCGTCTGGTCAAGAGGATGATGCTGGAAGGAAGGATGGTCTAGTATCCCTAGGAAAACTAGTATCCCTAGGAAGACTAGACCCTCTAAGACTACCAGCAAAGCAAAAACTTCGGCTTTTGCTTTGCATTGTATTCGGCTTTCACTACCTTTGCTAAGGCGAAGGTAGGATGCGCCTCAACAATGAAAGCAAAAACTTTGTCTTTTGCTTTGCATTGTATTCGGCTTTCACTACCTTTGCCAAAAGGCGAAGGTAGGATGCGCCTCAACAATGAAAGCAAAAACTTCGTCTTTTGCTTTGCATTGTATTCGGCTTTCACTACCTTTGCACCCATAAAACATCAAGCGATATGGAAATGGACAACCTCAAGAAAGACTTCGCCCGGCGACTACTGGACATCAAAGCCATCAAACTCCAACCCAACAACCCCTTCACATGGGCATCGGGATGGAAGTCACCCTTCTACTGCGACAACCGCAAGACACTCTCTTACCCTAAGTTGCGCAACTATGTGAAGTTGGAACTCACCCACGCCATCCTGGAACATTTCCCCGAAGTGGAAGCCATCGCCGGGGTGGCAACCGGAGCCATCCCTCAAGGCGCACTCGTGGCCGACGCGCTCTGCCTGCCCTTCGTATATATCCGCAACAAACCCAAGGACCACGGACTGGAGAACCTCATCGAAGGTGAGCTGCGCCCCAACACCAAGGTGGTGGTGGTGGAAGACCTGGTGTCCACGGGCGGCAGCAGCCTCAAAGCCGTGGAAGCCATCCGAAAGAACGCCTGCGAGGTCATCGGCATGGTGGCTTCCTACACCTATGGCTTCCCCGTGGCCGAGGAGGCCTTCCGTGCTGCCAACGTGCAACTGGTCACCCTCACCGACTATGACCATGTGGTGGCCACGGCTCTCGAGACAGGCTACATCGCCGAAACCGACATCCAACTCCTCAACGAGTGGAGGAAAGACCCTGCCTCCTGGATGAAATGACCTGAGACACGGGACCCTTGTCACTAATCACCAGTCACGAGTCCCCTGCCCGAGTCCCCTGTTCTAGTCCCTGTCCCCTTTGCCGCGACAGTGTCGCGGCCTCATCATCAACATCACAGCAACCACATCCCTACACCGACATGGAATCAAAATTTGAAAGCAGCATACGGGAGATACCCTACTCGCAAGAAGCCGTCTATCGCCGCTTGAGCGACCTCGCCTTGAGCGAGGAGGTGCGCAACCAACTCCCAGAAGACAAGCGTGAGGACATCATCTTTGAGAATGACACCATCACGATGAACGTACCCCCCGTGGGAAAAATCTCCATTGCCATCTGCGAGCGCGAGGAGCCCAAGACCATCAAATACAAGACGGTGACCTCGCCGCTACCCTTCAACCTTTGGGTGCAACTGCTCCCCACCTCCGACACCTCGTGCAAGATGCGCCTCACCATCAAGGCTGACCTCAACCCCTTCGTCAAGGGGATGATTTCCAAGCCTCTGAATATAGGATTGGAGAAACTGGCCGACGCCATCGCCGCAGGCACTTACGAATAACCCACAAAAAAACATCACACCTGACATGGCAAGCAAACTATGGGAGAAAGACTTCGAGGTGAACAGCGAGATTGAACGTTTCACCGTGGGACGCGACCGTGAGATGGACCTCTTCCTCGCACGCTATGACGTGTTGGGCTCGATGGCTCACATCACCATGCTGGAGTCCATCGGCCTGCTCACCGCCGACGAACTGGCAATGCTGCTGCGTGAGTTGAAAGACATCTACAAACTCTGCGAGCGCGGGGAGTTTGTCATTGAGGATGGCGTGGAGGACGTCCACTCGCAAGTGGAACTGATGCTCACCCGTCGTCTGGGCGATATGGGGAAGAAAACCCACAGCGGACGGTCGCGCAACGACCAGGTGCTCGTCGACCTGAAACTCTTCACCCGCCAGCAACTCAAGGACGTCGCTGAAGAGGTGAAAGTCCTTTTCGACGAACTGATTGCCAAGAGCAACCATTACAAGGACGTGCTGATGCCGGGCTACACCCATCTCCAAGTGGCCATGCCCAGCAGTTTCGGACTATGGTTCGGCGCCTATGCAGAGAGCCTGACCGACGACATGCTCTTCCTCCAAGCCGCCTACCGCATGACCAACCGCAACCCCTTGGGCAGCGCGGCAGGATATGGCAGTTCGTTCCCCCTCGACCGTTCGATGACCACGCGTCTGCTGGGTTTCGACTCGATGGACTACAACGTGGTCTATGCACAGATGGGACGTGGGAAAATGGAGCGCAACGTGGCTTTCGCCATCGCCACCATCGCCGGCACGCTGGCCAAACTGGCCTTCGATGCATGCCTCTTCAACAGCCAGAACTTCTCCTTCGTACACCTGCCCAAGGAATGCACCACGGGAAGCAGCATCATGCCCCACAAGAAGAACCCCGACGTGTTCGAACTCATCCGTGCCAAGAGCAACAAGTTGCAAGGACTTCCCACACAGGTGACTCTCATCATGAACAACCTGCCGTGCGGTTACTTCCGCGACTTGCAAATCATCAAGGAGGTGTTCCTCCCCGCCTTCGACGAACTGAAGGACTGCCTCCGCATGACGGCATACATCATCAACCGCATGGAGGTGGACGAGCACATCCTTGACAACCCGCTCTACGACCCCATCTTCTCCGTCGAAGAGGTCAACCGCCTCGCAGCCAATGGGATGCCGTTCCGCGACGCCTACAAGAAAGTGGGACTCGACATCGAGGCGGGACGCTTCGTGGCCGACAAGGACATCCACCACACCCACGAGGGCAGCATCGGCAACCTGTGCAACGACCGCATCGAGCAACTGATGAAGGAGACACTCGACGGATTCCACTTCGAGCGTATGGTCGAGGCAGAAAAGGCATTGCTCGCATGAGAAACATACTCCACTACTGCCGTCCCTGGGTCTTGGCGGCCTTCACCGCCTTGGCTGTCCTCACCTCTTGTGGGGACTCCGAGAATGAGTATACCACGAAGACTTGCTATTTCATCTTCGACAATTCGGTGCATAACGACGCCACCCTGGCCAGTGCGATGAACCCTTCAGCACCGGGCATTTTCTGTCAGGTGACGATGGCGATGCGCAGCGGAGCCACCTATTACGACTTCGCCAACAACGCGGGGACGAGCAGCAGCACGATACAGAACGCCGTGGATACGAAGCGCACGCTCATCCTCGGATACAACAACGGCATCATCGTGGGTTATGGTGCTCTCGACATCCCCGCCTCCTTCTACGCCTATGACAGGGAATGTCCCAACTGCTTCAACCCGAATGCCATTCCTATGAGGAGCGCTCCGCTCGCCATGTCTTCAAACGGCATCGCCACCTGCGCCAAATGCCATCGCAAATATGACATGAACAACAACGGATTCATCACCGACGGCGAAAAGGGCAAGCGACTCACAAGATACCGCGCCACCACCACCGGACCATTCGGCGTGCTGGTGGTGAATTGACCGCATAGTAGAGACGGGATTTTTCCCGTCTCTTTTTCTTCACTTTTTTTGCTGAATAAACACGAAAAATCGGGATTTGATCATGAAAAACGGCGACTTGAACCCATCCACCCATTTTCGCGTTTTTTTGTTTTGATTTTTCTTTCTAATTTTGCACGTGAAGAATTAGTCATGGGTCGGTGTAAACGAGACCTTTCGGCTCACATTCAACCCTTTTCACCAGTAACAATAAAACAATAACACTAATAACCACAAAAAATCAACTCCAATGAAAAAGTTATTATTCCTCACAATGGCTTTTATGACCATGTTTTCAAGTGTTTATGCAGACGGGCTTACCGCAACCTTGCTTAAAGGCGGCCAAATGACCCCTTATTACGGTCTCGATGCTTTGAAACAAGCTTATGCTGCCGCCGACAGCGGTTCGGTCATCACACTCTCTCCTGGTGCTTTCAATAACCTCACCACAGTGGCAAAGCCAGTGACCATCATCGGCACCTATGGCTTCAGTCCCACGACATCTCAAGCTACTGTGCTCACAGGCCTGACCGTTTCCGCCAACAATGTTACCCTTGAAGGCATCTATTTCTCCGGCACCGTCACCCTTGGTGGTGTGAACGATTGTCTGATCAAACGTTGCTGGATAGAAACCAAACTCACCTCCAACGCCAATCACTACAGAACCAAAGTTGACCAATGTGTGGTGAAAATGGATGAAGCAGTGGCCAATGGATACAACTATAGTATTTATAACTCTACACTCCATCAATTCTCAAAAGCCAATACAACAAGCAATAAGGCATATATCGCAAATTGCGTTATTTATAATTTGAGATCTTATAGGCCTTACGCAACATATATCAACAACGTACTTGGGATACAAAAAGCCGGCTCGTCAACTTCATATAATGCGACAATTGAATTAGAGGCTGCATCCGAATTCTACAACAATGTTTTTTATACACATTATGGTAGCAGTCAAAGTTTAGCTATAATAACCATAACCTATCCTGAAGGCTGTGTCAACAGAGGCAATACTGTCAAAAATGCTACATCAGCCATCACCTTCACCTACCCCAACACCACCGCCGACTGGGGAACCGGTATTGATGACACTCCCATTGGAATCACTGGTGGTCAAGGCTTTGTTGCTTATCCCCGCATCCCTCGTATCACCAGTTCCACCATCGACAAACACACTAATGCAGAAGGCAAGATCAATGTAAAGGTGAATGTTGCCGTACCACAATAACGTTGCATCCTATGAGACGACTGATATTATTTGCAGTGGCTTGGTTGTCGCTGTCGCTTCCATCATTCGCCCAGGAGAGTTACGTTACCCTATGCCAGTATTGGTTTGACAATGATTACAACAACCCCTTGAGCATGGATGTGGAAGACGGCGTGGCTGCCATGACCGTGGACGCCTCTGCACTCACCGATGGGTTGCACACCCTCAACTACAGGGTGCGCGACAACCTCGGAGCCTACAGCGCCCTCCACTCATGGCTCTTCATGAAGGTGGTGCCACACGCCGCCATTGACTACAGTGCGACATCGCTGAGTTACTGGTTGGACAACGACCAGGCACATCTCACGACGCTCCCAGTGTCAGGCAGCAGCATCTCCTTCACGGCGGATGCCACCACGTTGGATGACGGCCTGCACCAAATCAAGTATTATGTGGCCGACGCACAGGGCAACAGGAGCAACCTTCACACCTGGCTCTTCATGAAAGCCGCGCCGCTCGACACCCTCAGTTATAGTGCGACATCGCTGAGTTACTGGTTGGACAACGACCAGACACATCTCACGACGCTCCCCGTGGAAGGCAGCAGCATCTCCTTCACGGCGGATGCCACCACGTTGGATGACGGCCTGCACCAAATCAAGTATTATGTGGCCGACGCACAGGGCAACAGGAGTAACCTTCAAACCTGGCTCTTTATGAAAGCCGCGCCGCTCGACACCCTCAGTTACAGTGCGACATCGCTGAGTTACTGGTTGGACAATGACCAGACACATCTCACGACGCTCCCTGTGGAAGGCAGCAGCATCTCCTTCACGGCAGATGCCACCACGTTGGATGACGGCCTGCACCAAATCAAGTATTATGTGGCCGACGCACAGGGCAACAGGAGCAACCTTCAAACCTGGCTCTTCATGAAAACCGCCTTGCCCGACACCATCGCCCACAGCGTGACGGCATTGAGTTACTGGATGGATGACGACCGCAGCCATACGACGACAGTCGGAGTGGAAGGCGACAACATATCCTTCGTCGCCGATGCCTCATCATTGACCGACGGCTTGCATCAAATCAAGTATTACCTGACTGATGACCAAAACCGCAGAAGCGAACTCTACACCTGGCTGTTCATAAAAGTCGCACCGCGCGACACTCTCAGTTATATGGCGACATCGCTGAGTTACTGGATGGACAACGACCAAGCCCATACGACGACGCTCCCCGTGGAAGGTGACGACATCACCTTCACCGCCGATGCCTCCGCCTTGGAGGAGGGCATACATCAAATCAAGTATCATGTGACAGATGCACAAGGCAACAGGAGCAGTCTCCACACCTGGCTCTTTATGAAAGCCGCGTTGCCCGACACCCTCGCCCACGGCGTGACGGCCTTGAGCTATTGGATGGACGACGACCAAGAGCATACGACAACCATCGGTGTGGAGAGCGACAGCATCTCCTTCACCGCCGATGCCTCGTCGTTGCCCGACGGCCTCCACCAACTCAAATATTACCTGACCGACGACCAGAACCGCCGAAGCAAACTCTACACCTGGCTGTTTATGAAGGCCGCACCGATCGACACATTGGTTCACCATGTGACAACCTTGAAATACTGGTTGGATGACGACCGCGAGCATGCGACGACCCTCGAAGTGGCAGGCGACAGCATCTCCTTCGCCGCCGACGCCTCGGAACTGACCGACGGTATGCACACCCTCAGCTATTACCTCACCGACGACCAGGGGAAGGGCAGCATGCTCTACACCTGGGGATTCCTCAAAGGCAGTCCTACCGACGGCGAAAAACCCTTGAAGATAGCCTGGTGCGAATATTGGTGGAACGAGAACACCGACAAGGCGGTGCGTGAAATCATCGACAGCGACAGCGCCACCTATGTTTTTGAACGGCAATTGGAAGTGCCCGAATATGCCAAGACCGACGGCTATTCACCCAATTCCGTGGCAAGGTTCAACATCGTCTTCGGCGATGACGAAGGCGGTTGTTCATCCCTCCTGTATGCCGATGTGGAATATCCCGACGAAATCGCACCGGAGACCGTGATAGAGGCCGACACGGAAGAGGCCGACGGCACGGTGACACTGACCTGGCACGTGGTGAACGACCAATTGGAATATTACAATGTATATTATTCCGAGAACGGCAAGCCGTTCGTGCTATGGCTGCCCAACACCACGGCCACCAACGTAGTGTTCGAGGGGCGCAAGGGACGCTCTTACCGCTTCGCCGCCACTGCCACCGACAAGGCCGGCAACCGCGGCGTAATCAAGGAAGAGAACACCGTCACGGTGAGGTTCAAACCCTAAAAGACGTAGAACTATGAAACATCTACAGAGCAAAATACTAGTAGTGGTGGTAGCTGCCATTTGTTGGCTGCTGCCCACCCCCCTGACCGCACAAGCCTTGTGGGTTGGCCAGACTTCTGACTGTAACGCAGAGGGTGCCATGGGAAACAATCACGTCTTCAACGTTATATGGACCTGCGATCCCTACCTCGAATTCACCAACGATTTCACAAGGACTCGCACCGTGCGAGCTTACCAATATTGGATAGGGACTGCCAGGGTGACATGTAAATGGCAATATCAACTTCTCCCCAATGGCAAAATATATGATATGAGTAAGACCTGGTCGTTCACCTGCAGGTCGAATCCCGTGGTCATAAAACCGCAGGAAATCATCATGGACGTAGGCGAGACGCGTAATGTTTCTGCTGGTTATGATGATCTCAGCGACCCCTGTCTCAACTTTGCCTCGCCTTACTTCCAAATGCAAGGCAGTAGTGGTATTGCCTCCGTGACGATGTACGGCGGCGAAGTGAGAGGCTTGAAACCAGGAGAGGACTATGTGGAAGCCCGCTCTGTCAAGTCGGCAAACGTAGCCTATTGCAAAGTGACAGTGCGCAGGGTGGAGCCAACAAGTGTGAGCGTACCAAACATCACTGTCGAGGCGGAGAAGACCAGAACCCTCACCGCCACCGTGTCACCCACCTATGCCTCCGTGGACAAAACGGAATGGTTTGTGGCCGACGGGACCGACGTGGTATCTCTCACCACTGCCGGCAGTCTCACCTCCCTGCGTCCCGGTACTGCCACGGTGTACTGCATCGTCAATGACCGCTTGAGGTCAAACAACGCCACCGTCGAGGTAGTAGAACCAGCCTTCAAATTAAACAGCTTCTCTCCAACAGATGGTACCACCGGGGTGGATGTGTTCACCAAACTTTCCGCCACGTTTTCTTTGGTATTGCACGAAGGAGAGCAATTCAGCACAATCAAACTCACGGAGAAAGAGAGCGGTCAGCAGGTGGAAGGCACCTGTGCACTCAGCGGCAACAAACTGACGTTCACGCCATCGCATCCGTTGAAGCCGCTGACGGAATACCAGTTTGACATTCCTTCTTCGGCGCTGAAGAACAAATGGGGCACGCCTTACACCACTGATGTGGTCAGAACGTTCACAACCCGCGACTTGCAGCAACTCACTCTCACCATCTCCAAGCCTTCCGGCTATGTGGACGCTGGCGACGAGGTAACCCTCACTCCCAGCATAGGGACGGCCGCCATCCATTACACCACCGACGGCACCACTCCCACGACGGCAAGCACCTTGTATGGCGGTCCCATCACCATCGACAAAGACATGAAACTCCGTGCCATTGCCGTTTGCGAAGGATATTACGACAGTCAGGTGGCGGAGGCAGACTATATCATATCCAATATGGAAATAGCGGGGAAATTCCCTACAGATGACGAACTGTTCATCTATGACGACCTCAATCCCCATGTCACGTTCAGCAACGCCATCATGGCCAGTGATGCCGTCAACAGTGTCACCTTGACCTGCGACGGGAACGCCACCGTGCCTGTTGAAGTGGTTGTGGCCGACAGCACGCTGTTCCTGGTACCCACCACGCCATTGCAACCCGGACACACCTACAGCATCACCATCCCCGAGAATGCGGTGAAGGCGTGGCAGGGAGAACCCAACAAACCGATGGGGTGGATGTTCACAACGGGTGACTTTGCCACCGCCCTCGCTGCCGGAGGATATGAACTAGCTGCAGCGATGAAGATGGACGGAAAGCTGCTCACTTGGGGCGACCGCTACCAGTCGGGAAATACGAGCATCGGCAGTGCGGAATTCACCAATGTGGCCGCACCGTCGATGTTTGCCAGCGGAAGCATCCTCCAAACCAGCACGGGATACATGCACCACGCCATGGTGAAGGACGACCACAGCCTATGGATGTGGGGCAGGCAGTATTGCGGGGAGTTTGGCAACAATTCCACCACCGGCTCCGCCACGCCGGTGAAGGTGATGGATGGTGTGGCAAGTGTCTCCGTCGGCGGACAGACAACAGCCATTGTCAAGACCGACGGCACTCTCTGGATGTGCGGCCGCAACGACTACGGACAGGTGGGCGACAGCACGACCTTGGTACGGAAGGCTCCTGTGAAGGTGTTGGACAACGTGACGCAGGCTGCCGCCGGATGGTGCGCATCATACGCCGTCACCACCGATGGTAAACTCTGGGCCTGGGGCTGCAACGACAAGCACCAACTCGGCGACGGCACCACGGAGGAAAGGTGGAAACCCACACCCGTGATGGACGACGTGGCTGCGGTTTACGCTTCCGCCACGGAAAGCAAATGGACAGCGGCATTGAAGACAGACCGCACTCTCTGGGTGTGGGGCGAGACGCAGCCCGAACCTGTCCAGGTGGCCGGCAATGTGTCTTGCGCCGCCGTGGGCTGCCAGCACCTTGCTGCTGTGAAGACGGACGGCACGCTGATAACCGGCAGCGATGTTGCAGAGATGTCCGAGGTGCTGGAATTCGCCGACAGCGTGGCCTGCGGGCCAAACACCACCTACACCTTGAAACGGAACGGCAGCATATGGGCATGGGGCAGCAACGACGGCAGCCTGCTCGGCTCAGGCAAGACCATGGAGGAAGAGGCTGACGCCTCCCAACCCATGGAGATAGTCACGGGGCGGCCCTACTCCGTTCTTGGCGGTGTGACGGCACGCAAGGACACCTTCCTCGTCGTGAAGGGTTTGCAAACAGTCATTGACGGCTTGCCCAAACCACTCTGTTCCGTATATGAACAAATGGAATGGGCTTCCGAAGACAGCGAGATTGCAACGGTCAGCGAAAGAGGCGTCGTTAGAGGTGTGAATTATGGCGACACCCATGTCACCGTGAAGGTTGCCGACGAGGATGGCCAGGAATACGAACGCACCTGCCTGGTAAGGGTGTTGACAGCAGAGGAGTATTGGGAGCTGCTCGGGGTGGAGGAACCACCTTTCACCCGTCTGATTGGCGATGCCAATGGCGACGGATCGGTGACAATCTCTGATGTCACGCTGACAGTCGACTACATACTAGGACGCAAGGTGGATGTGTTCTGTTTTGAGAATGCCGACGCTTATGGAGACGGCATCATCACAGTCACCGACGTCACCGCCATCGTCTCCATCATCCTGGGACAATGAGGTGTAAAATGTTGTAATACGTCCCATCACCTATCGGGATGTTGGCTTGTAGAGACGGGATTTTTCCCGTCTCTTTTTCTTCACTTTTTTTGCTGAATAAACACGATTTTCCCATATTTGACCACGTATAAAGTGCCTTTAATCATATTCACCATTTTCAGCGTTTTCATATTTGGCATATTATTGCTAATTTTGCGTCTGAAACTACGAGGATTTTTTGATTCAAAACCAATTAGCAACCTCACCAAAACAAACAAGACCGTCGACGACAACACCAAAACATCAATTATATGAAACACCTCACTACTTTGTTGCTGCCATTTCTCATGGCATTTGCAATGGCCACCATCGTCTGGGCCAACCCCATCGACGAGGCCACCGCCCAGCAGAACGCCCGGCAATTCATCAGCCAAGGCACGATGCGTCGTGCGAAAGGCGACATGCCCATCCACACCGCATTCACCATCAACCGCTCCGTCAAGGGTGCCTTGAACAAGCCGATGGTCTATGCCTTCAACATCGGCGACGACGGAGGCTTCATCATCGCCTCTGGCGACGACGCCGCAGAGCCCATCCTCGGCTACGGCGAGGGTCACCTCGACATCGACGACCTCCCCTGCAACATGCTTGCCTTCCTCGAAGGATATGCCGATGAAATAGCATGGGCGCAGGAGCATGGTTTGGGCAAACCCGCCAGCAAGGCGCAAAGGGCCATGGCAAAAGCAGACATTGCGAACATGGTGACGTGCAAATGGGCACAAGACGCTCCCTACTACAACAATTGTCCCAAATACAATAGCAAAAGGTGCCTCACTGGATGCGTGGCCACCGCCATGGCACAAGTGATGTATTATTGGGGGAAGACAGGGCGCAACGGTGAGACATTCCGACACGGATGCACCGCTCTCGATGCATACACCACCGAAAGCCATTCCATATCGCTCGCAGCATTGGATAGCATCGCCGCATTCGACTGGGACAACCTTGTCAACAGTTATTCCGGCAGTCCATCTACGGCACAAAAGAATGCCGTGGCACAATTGATGCGCTACTGTGGACAGTCCGTGGAGATGGATTACGACCCTAATGGCTCGGGAGCCATGACTTCCATCATACCTGAAGTGCTCGTAGGCAATTTCGGTTATGACAAGAGCGCCCATTACATCGAGCGAAGCCACAAGACATACGCGGAATGGGAGGACATCATCTACGCCGAGTTGGCAGAGGGAAGGCCGGTCATCATCGATGGCACCAACAGCAAGGGCGCCAACGGTCACGCCTTCATCTGCACGGGATATCAGGCAAGCACCAACAAATTCTACATCAATTGGGGATGGGCCGGGAAATCCAATGCCTATTATGCCCTCACGTCACTGGTCGACACCGAGTACAAAGGCAACTACACCTATCGGAGCGCAGCTGTGATAGGCATACAGCCCCCTACGGATGAACCTGTCATCCACGACTACGACATGCCTGAAATAGAATACCTTTACCTTCATAGCTCACGAACGCTGGACCGCACGACACGCGCCAGCGACAGTGAGACCTTCGTCGAGATGGAGAGCATCGTCTTTGGCAGCGAAGATGATGCCGCCTGGGACTATGGCATTGGGGTCATCGATGCTGAAGGCCAAGTCGTCGAGGTGAAAGACCAAAGGGAGGATGTAGAGCTGTATGCCAATTTCATCAATTACAAATTCAACCTTGGCGGCGAACTTCCCTATGGCACTTACAAACTAACCCCCGTCTGCAGAAGACACGGTGAGGAAGAATGGCGGCCGATGTACAACAGCAACTCCTTTTTCGTGAAAGCCGAGGTGGAGGAGACCAAGATCACACTCACGCCGTCTGTCGACATCCGGGTGACGAAAGTAGCCAGCAGCGGTTCGAGCAAACCCTATACAAACAAGGTCACCATCGCCAACGACGGATGCCTGGAAACGTTCGGACTCTTTCATTTCAAGGCAAACACCACCGACATTCCTTTCGAAGCGCGCATCAACCCTGGTGCCTCTTCAACAATCACATTGCCCTATACGACCAAGAAAGTCTCATCGATGACGCAAGCGCTTACCATCAACAATTTTGGCTTCACTCGGTTCTACACCAATGTTGCCGAGGCCAACTACGGAGAGGTTGACCATGAAATCTATCTGGACAATTACGTCGACGAAAGCAACAATCTTTACGGTGACACCTTCAAGGTGCGCCTGCATCTGACCAACAAGGCGAACAAGACATACAATCAGACGGTGAAGGCGATCATCAAAGAATCATATGGGTCGGAGGTAGCCTCACAGTCCAAGCAGGTTCAGATACCCTCATATGGGGCGGAGACGCTGGAGTTTGACTTCACAGGTCTGAATGACGGCACAAGCTATACGGTGACGCTTCAGTTCAAGCACTTGGACCATTGGGGAGAAGAAATGCTGACAGAAGAGGAGTTGTACATCGGCTATTCCTCTCGCATCACGCTGACCAAAGGCATCGTCGTGGTGACACCCGATGGCCAGGAATGCCAAAAGGACAATCGAATCACCTCGCTCACACCTCCCTCCGACGCCCTCTACGTCGATGCACGCTATTCAAACAAGTACGCCCAACTGCGGGCGGCAACGCCAACACCATATACCTCCTTCCGGAAGGCGCCACCATTCCCGACGCGCTCCAAGGTTGCAACGTTGTGGTGGGCGACCATGCCTCGAAAGTCACCCTGGAGCACGGCCATGGCTTCTGTTCACCCATCGACTTCACCGCCGACGAAATCAGCTACACCAGGACATTCGACACCGGACATAACAACAAGACAAACGAGGGGTGGAGCACCATCGCACTGCCCTTTGCCGTGGAGAGCGACAACGTGAGCGTCGACGGGGAGAGCACGACATGGTTCAAGGCGGACGAGGACCACGGCAGGAAGTTCTGGCTCCACGACTTCGCCTCAGAGGAAGAGCAGGTTGTAACCTTCGGCTACCCCTCACAGATGGAGGCATACAAGCCTTACCTCATCGCCGTGCCGGATGGCACCTGGGGGACAGCCTACGACCTTCGCAACAAGGCCATCACCTTCACCGGTTACAACGCCCTGGTGCGCGGTGGAGAGCAGAAGGCCGTGACCGCCAACGGTGGCAAATACGACTTCATCGGCCGCCCGAGTGGCGCCACACGCTCCTACATCTATGACCTGAACGAGGCAGGCAACACCTTTGCCTTTGTGAACACCGGCGTGGAGATAGAGCCTTTTACCGCTTACTTCGTAGGCTACTACGACAACGGGGATGCCATCAACTTCCGCTTCAACGAGGGTCTCGCCACACCCCGTCCACCAATTACCCATTTGATTGGAGATGCCAATGGCGACGGAGAGGTGACTGTCGCTGATGTCACGGTGACTGTCGACTACATCCTTGGACGCGAGGTGGAAGGATTCTGTTTCGAGAATGCCAACGCCCACGAAGACGGAGAAATCAACGTCACCGATGTCACCGCCATCGTCTCCATCATCTTGGGCACCTATAACCCATAAACCATTCATATGATTTTCGGGCGGGCACAACAACCGCCCCTACGACTTCGGGGGACGTTTTAGCGTTCGACTTCGGAGAAAAAGGGTCTACGGAGAAAAGGAGGAAAGGAGGGTGCGCCTCGGCGCATGAAAAACTCCCATACTCCTCTACTCCGTAGACCATTCATATTTTCGGGCGGGCACAACAACCGCCCCTACGACTTCGGGGGACGTTTTAGCATTCGACTTCGGAGAAAAAGGGTCTACGGAGAAAAGGAGGATAGGAGAATGAGCCTTCGGCGCATGATAACTCCCATACTCCCCTACCCCATAAACCATTCATATGATTTTCGGGCGGGCACAAGACCCGCCCCTACGACTTCGGGGGAGGGCTTGGCGTAATCTTCAATTATCAATTATCAATTTTCAATCGTCTACGAAGCAAAGGAGGAAAGGAGGATGCGCTTTTGACGCAAGGACGCTGTTTTCCGACACCACTTTTTTTTGCTGAATAAACACGAATTTCCCACACTTGACCACAGAAAACGGGTATTTAATCACATACGTCGATTTTCGCGTTTTTTTGTATGTTTTTTTGTTGCTAACTTTGCCTATGGAAACCCACCGTTATGCAATAAAAAGACATTCTTTTAACCCATAAAAATACAAAATCATGATGAAGAAAATCCTTTTCGCGCTGATGGCCGCCATAATGGTGGCAGGCGCACAAGCCAAGAGTTGGAAAATCGGCCCGTCATCTGTGGCCGGTATGAATTTCGCCAGCATCAATGCTGCCATGAGCTCCTCGAGCGTCACCGCCGGTGATACACTCTACCTCGACCAATACTACAATGAAAGTGCCGAACAAACCGTCACCAAGAAGGTGGTCATCATCGGAACGGGATATGACACCTCGCTCACCGATGAACAAGTGGTGGCCACACTCACTTCAAACCTGAACCTGAAGGCCAACAATGTGGAGGTGAAGAGCGTGAAATTGGTAGGTACTGTATATTTTTATAACGATGACTGTATTTTGGACAGATGCTATTTGAATTATGTTAGTACAAAATCCTCGACAGCGGGTATGAACCATATCTATTCTTGTTATTTGAATGGTTCTATTTACGGTTATAGTAGCAGTAGCAAGTCACAATTCGATATTCAGAATTGTGTTACTTCAATTAATAATAGTAATTCAACCTTTTATTATATGGAAAATTCTATTATCAACAATAATACATTTGTGACCTCAGGTAGTACTATCATTCATAATGTTCTCAATTCTCAAATCACAAATAATATTGTAATTAACACTAATACATCCACTCGTGACTTGTCCAGCGAAGTATATGATTCCGGCTCTAGCAATACCATTGAACACAATATCTTTAGTCGCTCTACAGCCTTGCCCTATTACCCCACCAACAAGACAGGTTATGGCAGTAGTGCCAGTGAGCTCTTCACCCAGACAGGCAATTTCTCCGACTACTACAAGTTGTCCGACAAGAGTGCAGCCAAAGGTTATGCCACCGACGGTGGCGACGTAGGCTGCCATGGCGGCATGTTCGGTTGCCCCTCTGGTGGACGCCCCCAGTTCATTCCTTATTTCACAAAGGTCACGGTAGGTTCCCGCAGCGAGGAAGGCAAGTTGCCCGTGAGCATCACCGTGAAGATACAAGACGAGTAAAACAATTAATAATTAACAATTTACAATTCATAATTGAACCACATTCGAAGTTGCACCTATTCGGCAGACTTCAAGCAAGTTTGGTCTGTTGAATCTCAACCTTGAAGATTATCAATCACCAATTATCAATTATCAATTATTAATTATCAATTATATGAAACCTTTTACCCATATACTATCGGGCGTGGTTTTGGCAATGCTTGCCGCTCTCCCCATGATGGGCCAAAGTCGTGTGGAGTATTTCTGGGACACCGACCCCGGCGTGGGTGCCGGGCAGGTGCTGCAGACCTTCACCGGCAACGAGGCAACTGCGAGCGTGGAGCTTGACGTGAGTGGCCTCACCACGGGCATCCATCACCTCGGCCTACGCGCGCTGAACGAAGACCATTTCTCCGCAACTTACTATCGATCCATATATGTGCTGCCCGAGAGCGAGCGCGTCACACGCATCGAGTACTCCTGGGACGTCGCCGCCGCTCCCGGCAAGGGCAAAGCCCTCAGCTTCACCTCCGGCAGAGACATCGACATCACCACGAGACTCTCCGTGAGCCAGCTCACCCCTGGCATGCACACCCTTTATCTCCGCGCCCTCACCGAGGGCCATCAGTCATCCACCTACTCCCGTGCTTTCTACGTCACACCCAAATCGCACAAGGTGGAGGCAGTGGAATACTTCTTCGACACCGACCCTGGCGTGGGACGTGCCACCCGGCTCGACGCCTCCATCACTGGAGACTCCCTCAACATGGCCTTCGATGTGGAAACGGAAGGGCTGACCGACGGCATCCACCACATCGGCATACGTACGCTCACCGACGCCACCTGGTCCTCAACCTACTATAGGCAGTTCCTCGTGCGCAGTCAGGTGGACAACTTCATCACACGGGTGGAATATTACTGGGATGAAGACCCGGGAGAGGGCAAGGCATACACCGTGGACATCACCCCCGGCGAGGAGGTGAACGTCGATTTCGACGCCGACCTCTACATGCTGACCGAAGGCACCCACACCCTCGCCATCAGGGCCTTCACCGGTTCGAAAGGCTCCGCCACCACCCTGGTGAAAGACATCGACTTCGAAGGATGGAACGCCTTGCAGGATTACCTCAACTCGCTTGTCGACACCGAGGACATCTACGACGGGGCGACCTACACTCGGCAATACGGCAACAAGCATTGGATGGCGCTCTACGTACCCTTCTCCATGAGTTACAGCGACTGGTCCGCCCACTTCGACGTGGCACGCATCAACGCCTTCTACCAGTATGACGACGACGAGGATGGCGTGGTCGACCGACAAGTGCTTGAGGCCATCCTCGTGAAACCAGGCAACGGCGAGCTGATGCCCAACCACCCCTACCTCATCCGCGCCAAGACGACAGGCACACACACCTTCCAAGTCAATCCGTCGAAGCGAGTGGCGCCGGAGATCAACTCCATCAGCTGTTCCACCACGGAGGCACGATACACCTTCACCGGCAACTACGACGACAAGACGGGCTTGAACAGTGCAGGTTACTACCGCCTGCGCGGAGGAACGCTCACCATCCCCGGAAGCGACAACGAGGTGCTGCCACCCTATCGCTGGTATCTCACCATAGAAGACTTGGGCAACCAGTTGGAAGCCTCAGCCAACCAAGTCAAGCTGCGCATCGTGGGCGATGAAGACGCCACCGGCATCGATGACACATTCCTGGCCGACGACGACGAATGCGTGGGAGCACGCAAAGTCTACGACCTGCAAGGGCGTCGTGTGCAGACAAGCCCCGACACTCCTCTCAATGCACTGCCACACGGCATTTACATCATCGACGGCAAGAAGTGGGTGGTGAAATGAAAAAAGAAACATAACCAACAAACAAAACGATATGAATATGACATCTGAAAACAAATGGATGACGGCACTGCTGTTCCTCCTCGCTTGCCTGCTTGCCATGCCGGCCGGGGCGCAAGACGAGATGGAGCTGCAAGCCCTTCTCGACCAAATGGCAGAGAAAAGCATCCATAGCCAAGGGACCACGCTGCCTGGGATGAGGAAAGGCTCCATCAACATACCGCAGGTGGTGGACTCCCTGGACCTCGGAGGCAGGACATACAACCTCTCAACGGGACTCGAAGTGAAATCACCCGTCAGAATCAAGAACGGTGTCATCAAGGCCAAAGCCAACTTCAGCGGAGGCAACTGCCTCGTCAACATCGTGGACCACGAGAACTGGGTGGGAAGCACCGTCAATGTCATCCTGGAACCTACGGCCACCATCGACGCCAGCCTCGCCAGCAGCAGCAAATGCTTCGGCGCCGTGGGCATCTACAGATGCAACGACCCCACATTCTTCCATGAGCAGGGCGACATCACCGCACCCGACTCCGGCACCGGAATCGCCATCTACCTGGGATGCGCCAACAGCACGTTCAACTATGTTTCCGGAACACTCACCGGCACCATCTACAACCCATACGGCGGCACGGTGTTGGGCATCGGCGACGACACCTTCACCAAGGAACAATTGCTGGACAAGCTCAGCGACATCCAGGCCGACATCAGCACCGCAGAGGCCATCTGGAACAATGCCAACAGCCTCTACTCCCAACTTGCCGACCGTCTTCCCGCCGCCGACTACGCCAAGGTGACGTCAAAGATGAACGAACTCAAGGCTGCCATCGAAGCACTCAAGACAAGGAGGACCAACCTCGTCAACCAGGTGAACAGCGCAGACCCCTCGGCATATGGACAGCTGAACACCCTCATCGAGCAATTAGGTGCTGACGTGGTGGCCTTCATCACCTCCATCAGCGCACAAATCGCCACACTCGACGAGCAGGTGAAGGGATGGGCAGCCACAGACTTAGGCAACAGACTCTCCACCGCAGGCTCCACACTCACCGGCATAGGGAGCACCCTAGACTCCTACGCCGCAGCCATCGCTGCCATGACAGGAGCATCAGGCAACTACTACTTCGAGAAACTCATCTCCACAGCGTTCAACAACGCCGCCATCAGCGTCAACGCCGACGTGGTGGCCAACAACAACACGCTCAACTCGCTCATCAGCGAATACAACACACTGCTGAGGAACAACAGCATCAACAGTGTGCAGGAGGCCATCAACTTCTACAAGAAGCTGGAGACGCTCAACGGCAAAATCACCAGCCTGCAAGCCGCCATCGCAACCACGCAAGGCGAGATGGAAACCCTGAGAGGACAGTATGACACACTCGAGGTGAACTTCCCCGACGAGACGGAGAACTACAGCATCAGACCATCGGGACTGAATGCGGAAAGACAGGTGGGATACAAGTCCAACCGCGGATACGTCATCACCTCTGGCGGACTGCTGATGTTCGAACAGAAGGAGGGAGCCGACTTCTACTTCATCGACCAGGAGGGAGGTTACGTCCAAGCCAAGAAGGGTGAGGCGACACTCTTCTCCGTCGAGAACAAGGAGCAAGCCACCGTGTGGACAGGACAGAGCCTCGGCAACGGAAGCTATACCTTCTATAGCAAGACCGCATCCCGCTATCTCGCATTCACTGCTGACACCACCGTCAACGCACCCGTGACGACAAACACCTCTGCATACGCATGGAAAATCGTGGAGCCGGGACTTAATGAATTGCAAGCCTTCCTGAACATCCTCGCAGAGGAGGACCATGAAGGACAAGAAACCCCAGTGGAGGAGATGCCCACCGACACCCTCGTGCTGAACCCGCCTGTCTATTGCTTCGGATGCAACTACCCGACAACGCCGACACCGTATGTCTTCCCAAGGGTGCCCTACGTCATACACCTCGTGGGCGACGGTGGCGAACTGCCCATTCCACGCCCCACAACCGGCAACCCGGGCAGCAACTACCATCCCATCGAGATTCCGTATGGCAGCCACGTAGTCATCGACAACATCACCCTGCGCGACCTCACCGGAGGACACCATGTCATCTACGTGGACGGCGTGCTTGAGATCACCGTCACCGTCAACATCTACATCCAGAACTGGCAGTGGTTCATCCATGTCGGACCCCACGGACGCGTCATCTGGCGCAACCAGGGCGACACGCCGCTGCCCATCATCAACTACGGAACATTCGACATGGCTAACGGACAACTCGGCCAACTCGACAACAACGGTACGGTGAACCATTACGGCGGCACCATCATCGACATCATCAACCGCAACAACTACTACTTCACTGGAGGACTGGCACACCACGCACTCAACTACGGCACCTTCCGCCACAGCGGAGGACAGGCCATCACCGCACGCAACTACGAGGGAGCCACCTATGAGATGAGCGGAGGCTCCATCTACAACACGGTGAACAACCAGACGGACACCGTCTTCGTCAACCGAGGCACCTTCCGCTTCACAGGCGGCATCATCAGGGGCTATGGCAAATGGCTCATCTGGCACGGGCCGAATGCCTACATGCGCATCGACGGTGGCACGTTCGACTTCACCTACATCACCCACTACTTCATAGAGGCGCACAGCGACTTCTACATCCGGGGCAACTACAACTACGGAGCCACCAAGCCCATCTACCTCGCACCGGAGGTCGTCATCAGACTACTCTACAACTGGACGTACAAGTTCAACATCGTCTTCATCGACGGAAGACCCGTGACGCGCCGGCCGCTCTTCTGGGGCGAGGGCTTCACCCTGACAAGGAACCATTACCAGTATATCGGATGGGACCTGCCCAACCACCGTTGGCGCTGGCATGTCAACGAGACGGACAATACCATAGAGCCTCGCGACGAAAAAGTCTATGACGAGGACGACCTTCAGGCCTACCTCGACTGGCTGGCAGAAAACCCCGGCGGAGAGGCCACCAGCACGGAGAGCAACCCGCAGGTGCTCGACCTTGAAGGACGGGAAATCCAACTCACCAAGCCTGTCACCATCCCCACCGGCTGCCACGTGTTCATCAAAAACGGGGTCTTCAAACCCATCGTAGCACCATGGGGGTACGACAAACTCTTCATCGTGCCGGCTGGATGCTCGCTCCGCATGGACTACGTCACCGTCAACATGTTCAGCGACACCTATTATCTCGTCAACGGCAAGCCCGTGCAACGCTGTCTCTTCGACATCGCGGGACACGCCTGGTTCGGCAAAGGCTTCGTCGTCAACGGCTACTACAACAAGCGCTATACTGCCACCGACACCTACATCCCCGGTGCCATGGTGAACATCGCAGCCAACGGACGCGTGGTCATAGACGGAGGAGTGTTCAACAACGTGGTACTGCGCCTAAGCAACGCCCTGGGACTTTACTTCAGGAGTGCTGCAGCCGGATACTTCCATGTCTATGTGCCGTCGGCATACCGTTACAACGGCTTCCGCATCTTCGGCCCGTGGGGTGGATACATTCCTCAGGATGGCGATGGAAACTTGTTCAACGTCATCAACTCTGGCGACGCGGATGGCGACACAGCCATGGCAGTCGATGTGGATGAGGAAGGATATGGCGAACTCACCGACGATTTCCTCATCGGCGACGTCAACTGCGACGGCATCGTCTCCGTTACCGATGTGGCATGCATCACACAGTACATCATGGGCACCAAGCCTCCCGTGTTCCGACTTGCAGCAGCAGACGTGAACGGCGACGGCGACATCACCATCTCCGATGTCACAGCCTTGTTGAACAAGGTGCTCAACTAACACTCTCACAACATCCTGTTTTCGTCCCCCCATCGGTTGCATCGGCAACCTGATGGGGGGTGAATGACAAGGATAAGAAAAACGACATGACTCCTTGTCAAAATGATGTCTTGTGCATCCATAACGCAATATTGACCAAAGAGGGGCGTTGATGAACGCCCCTCTTTGGTCAATATTTTCAAATGCACAGGAACCGGTCGAGAAGTTGACGGCGGAACGAGGCTCCCACCTTGACGTAGGAGATTTCCTGGAAAGGTGGATAGAACATGCAGAGGTTGTCGGTCACCTGGAACAGGTAATTGATGTTGACGATGTATTTCTGGTTGACCTGAACAAACTGTGTTCCCAAGGACAGCAGCATCTTGTTGGTGACGGTGCGCTTGAGCCGCACCGGCTTGATGGCGCTGGCGATGACGGCCTCCCAGATGCGCAGGTCGCTGTTGTACTGGAAAATGCCGATGTCACGCAGCCGCACAAGACGGAAGTCGGTGGTGTTGATGAACATCAGCAGGTTCTCCTCCGCCTTATAGACCTTCCCGTCGTTCTTGGGTTGCTGTGGGAAGGCGGCGGAGAACCATCTCCTGATGATCTCGTCCAAGTCGTCTGTGTTGATGGGCTTGAGAAGGAAGTCGAAGGCATGGTTGCGGAAGGACTCCAGCATGTAATCCACGTAGGCGGTGTAGGCGATGAAATGGCAGCGTGACAGCGTGGAGGCATCAAGGTGCTCGATGAGTTCAAGACCTGTCATGTCAGACAGTTCGATGTCGAGAAAAACCAAGTCGGGCTGCAACGAACGGATGGCGTTCAAGCCTTCCTTTCCCGTGGTGCATGTTCCTATGATCTCTATGGACGAGTAGGGCTTGAGGGCTTCCACGAGCATCTCCGCATCGGAGGGAGTGTCATCAATGATGAGCGTTCTTGTAGATTGAATGTTGGACATCAGTGTTGCATTTTTCTATTTACAAGTGCAAATATACTACATTTGCCTCATTTTCACAAATGAACATGTCACACGAAAATGATTATTTGCCCCTATCGTGGTTTATCTATCAAAATATCGTGTTTATTCGTATCAAAATTTTTCCAACTCCATACATGGATTCACCTGGAAAAATCGCATGGAAACACATCCACCTCACCTTACACCTCAAAAGAAATGTCCCATGCTGTTGGGGCTTTTCCTTTTTTTTCCTATCTTTGCATGTGAAAACACCCCATCAACCCACCATAAGCCGTCATTGAAATGAATGCACGCCATCACATCACTTTTCTGCTCATGTCCGCAGTACTGTTCATCCTCTCATGCCACAACGAAGAGATGCCCGGCGGACGAACTAAGGAAGCTTACAACCGACTGAAAGCAGTGGCCGACTCCGTGGATGCACTATCGCCACGAGCACGAGCACTGGTGGACTCTGCTCTCGACAACTCCAGCGACAGCCTCACCTACTACGACTACTATGTGGAACTGGGAAGACTATACCTCATGACACAGCCGGAGTCGGTACTGCAATGCACCGAACGCATCACCGCCTTCGTCAAGTCGCAAGAAACAACGCCACGTGTCAACGGACTGATGGCCGAGGCAAAACTCCTCCGGGCCAACTTCGACTACCTCTACCACCAGAATTACAAGGAAGCGGTGGACAACAACCTGGAAGCATACCACTTGTTTCTCAAAAGCGACATGCAAGACAACGCTTCAGGCATCTGCGCCAACATCGGCGACGTGTACATGCAGCAGAGCCTCCTGCCCGAGGCGGCTGCGTGGTACCGACGCGCCCTCGTCATCACCGACTCCTTGCAACTGCCTGAGGAAGACAGCTATACCTTCTACATGGGACTGGGGCACATCTACTGCGTCCTGCAAGACTACAAGATGTCGGAGGACTATTTCTCCAAGGCAAGAAGGGGCTACGGCAAGATGCACAGCAATATGCAAATCAACTTCCTCAACAACTACGGCAACCTGAAATACTACAGCAAGGACTACGCCGGGGCATTGGCCACCTTCAACAGTCTCGACAGCCTCATCACCGCACTTGGCTTGAAAGGCGGCTTCGAAGACCATCTCTGCCATCTCAACATGGCCGACGTCCTGGTGAACCTCGGACGCAACAAGGAGTCGATGGAAAAGCTGGAGCCGGCCGACAGCTTCTTCCGCGCCAACAACGTGGGCGACGCCATCTACTACGCCAACACCATTCGCATAGCCAACTCGTTGGAAAAGAACGACATCGCCATGGTAAGGAAAATCATCGATGACGAGCCTCAAGGACTGACCACCGACGAGGATATGATCGGCATACGCGAACGATACCTACACGACTACTATGTGAAGACCGGAGACGAACTGATGGCCGTCAAGATGGAACGGGCCTACAACCACCGAAAGGATTCCATCGACCAAAGCCGGGAACACATGCGCTCGACCGACATCATGACGCGCCTGGCACTCGACACGCTGACACTACACAACCAACTGAGAATCAAGGAGAAGAACGAGGAAATCAGCCACAACCGACTGATTTGGGCTCTTGTGGCGGGAGGGATGCTCCTTGTTGCCCTTGGCTTGTTGGCCTGGACTCTTTACCTTCGCAAACGAAATGCCGACAAGCAGTTGGAAATCATCAACCTGAAGATTTCAAACAACCGCAACGTGATTGCGCCACACTTCATCTTCAACGTCCTCAAACAAGCTTCCATCCAACAGGGGAAAGAGGCTGACAACAGCATCGAAGGAATCATCAAACTGATGCGCTCACAAATTGCTGTCTCGCGGAAAGTCTTCGTCACACTGGGGGAGGAACTGGAATTCACCAAGAACTATGTCAACCTGGCCAAGGACAGCCTGGAAGGCGACTTCATCTTCACCATCAACAAAAGCGACGATCCCTCGACAGGCCGGCGACTTGTGCCGTCTACCTTCGTGCAAATCCTCGCGGAGAACGCCATCAAGCACGCGCTGAGGGAAGTGGAGGGTGAAAAACGCCTCACCATCGACATAGAGGACACACCCTCGCAGACAAGCATCTCCATCAGCGACAACGGCCACGGTTTCGACATCAGAAGCAGGGCGGCTGGTACAGGAACTGGTCTCAGCGTGATACGACGAACACTGGCCCTGTACAATGAGAGCCACCGCCACAAGATTACATTCAACATAGAGAACAGGACCGATGACGATGGACGCATCACAGGATGCACCGTCCACATGGTGGTTCCCACCGACGTGGAGCAACCTTCCTGACATTAACGCCCCTGCCCCATGGCCCATAGGTTCTCCTTCTTCGTCATGCTCATCGTGGTGGTCACCTTGCTGCCCGAGGTGGTGGTCTGCTGTGGCTATCTCCCTGACTGGCCCGCCTGGGCGCAATGGGCCTATGCTTTCACCATCGCATGGGAGGTGTTTGCCGTCGTCGTGATGCAGACATGGGTGCTTGGCCATGTGAGGTCGATACGCTTCTTCTTCGCCACCTTCCTCCTGCTCACCATTCCGAAACTGCTGTTCGCCATCCTCGCTCCGCCACTGGGAGCCGTCGTCGGTCTCGTTGCAGGAGCGCTGTTCTTCCTGGCTGCCCTATATGGCTTCCTCCGGGGGTGGCGCCGACTCGTGACAACCCACGTGGAATGTGTGTCACCAACACTTCCTGATGGCTTCGACGGCTACCGCATCGTGCAGCTGTCCGACCTCCACCTTGGGTCGCTGGCCAAGCATCCCGACCTCATCGACCGCATCGTGGAAACCGCCAATGCACAACACCCCGACCTCATCGTCTTCACAGGCGACCTGGTGAACCACTTTGCAAGCGAGGCAACACCTTTCGCCGACTCGCTGTCACGCTTGTCGGCTCCCGACGGCGTGCTCTCCATCCTCGGCAACCACGACGAGTTGGATCCTGCATATGCCGACGTCATGCGGTCGATGCATGGGAGGATGGGGTGGCACTTGCTGATGAACGAGCATGTGATGATAACCAGAGGAGATGACAGCATCGCCGTCGTGGGCGTGGAGACTACCAGTCCGCAACCTTTCAAGTCCACCGGCGACCTGGGAAAGGCCATGCAAGGAATTCCCTCCGGCATGTGGAAACTGTTGCTGACCCACGACCCCTCGCATTGGCGCAAGGAGGTGCTTCCCACCACAGACATCCCGCTGACACTCTCCGGTCACACCCACGGCGCCCATCTCCGACTGTTGGGATGGTCGCCAGCCCGACTGATGTATCATGAATGGGGCGGCACCTACCATGAGGGCGGCCGCATGCTCCACGTGTCATCAGGCATCTGCGGCACCGTGGTTTTCCGACTGGGTGCCTGGCCAGAAGTAAACGTCATCACCCTGAAAAAATCATAGGAGGAAACAGGAAGCCCTAGAACCTCCTATTCCCTCCTATTTCCTCCTATCAAAAATCAAAAAGACACCTTGGCTCCGTCGGCAGTGACCTCGATGGTGACAGGTGCACCCATGACGAGCGGCATGTTGGGCAATTCGTGTCCGGCGGGGAATCCGCAAGCCACTGGGATGTTGTATTTGGAGAAATAGGTGGAAAACATCTGTTCCACACTGTCGTAGGCGATATCGCGCTTGCAGTCGCTGAAATATCCGAGGATGACGCCCTTGCACCGGTCGATGACGCCGTTGAGGACGAGCATGTTCATGAGACGGTCAAGATTATGGAAACTCTCACCCACCTCTTCAATGAAGAGGATGAAGTCATCTTCGCCCTGGAAGTAATCCACCTTGGACCCCATCAGCGGGAAGAACGTGCAGAAATTGCCACCCACGAGTTTTCCCGTGGCCTTGCCTTGCTGGTTGCAGGGATGAGCAGGCAATGTGTATTGCGGCATCTTGCCAAAAAGCAAGTCCCTGAGGGTAAGTGAAGACTCATCCATCCCCTCTCCATCGGCGATGTAGCGGCTCATATTGCCATGGATGCTCATCACGCCGGCAGAGACCTCCATGGCGTGGAGGGTGGTGATGTCGCTGAAACCAATCAACCATTTGGGGTTCGCCGCCAACTCCTCCTTGGTGATGAATGGGACCATCTGTATGGTGCTGTATCCTCCACGGTTGCAGAGGATGGCTTTCACCTCGGGGTCGTGGAGTGCCCATCTGAGGTCGGAGAGACGTTCCTCGAAGGTTCCCGCGTAGTTGAGGCCCGACTTCTTCCCCACATTGGGGCCTATGACGGGAACGAGCCCCCATCCCCTAAGGATGTCGGCGGTCCTGTATGCATATTCCGTGTCGAGGAAGTAGGAGGGTGAGATGATGGCCACCTTGTCGCCCTTTTTCAGAAAGGCAGGTGCCTTGCAAGAGGTCTTTTTCGATGGTTGTCCTTGTACTAGCATGTCGTTGTCGTTTCCTGGCATTGCCGCATTCGTCATTGTCGCATGGCAGCATAACATGGCGGCCATCAGCCATAAGATTGCTTTTTTCATTTTTGTTGTTTTTTATAATCGGAGTAATCGGAATTTTTCGGAATAATCGGAGGAATCGGAATGATCGGAGGAATCGGAGTTGTCGGAATAATCGGAGGAATCGGAGTTGTCGGAGGAATCGACATTTGTTTTGTCATTGGCATCGTCGCCTACGGTAGTATTGTCTTTAACTTCTCTAACTTCTCTAACTTCTCTAACTCCTCTAACTTCTTCTACTTCATTCCAAATGAATGTCAGGGCCGGGATTGTTGAATCCGATATCTTCTTTTCCTATCAGCCCATGACCTTCCACGTAGTTGCCCTTGAGGGTGTAACCGTCGGTGGCGGCATCAAGGTAGACGGGGAAGCACCTGTCGTTGGTGGCATATGGTGCCGGCGTATGAGGTGAGATGATGTTTCCTTCCATCACCGACCCTGGTTGGCAGGAGAGGGTGTAGATGGCTCCGACATCGTAGAGTTGGCGGGCGTAGTTTCTCACCGTGTTGCCTCTGATGACATTGCCTTCCATCCCCGTTTTTTCGGGGGTCCATCCCCATCCCACGCAGATTCCGGAGTAATTGACTCCGTCCACCACGTTGCGCTCGATGCTCACATTGCTCACATATCCGCATCCGATGGCCACGGCCCCCCAGTCCTCCTTGGTGGCGTTCTCTATCCTGTTGTTGGTGATTTCCAGATGGCGGCAGTGCCGGGCCAGTTGGGTATAAGGGCGATGCACCTCCCTCGGACTCTCTGCGAAGGACCCTGCGAGGATGGCCGTCCCTCCGATGTCGCGGAACGTGCAGTTGTCCACCCTGCATTGGTCGATGCCGTATGTAAAGTCGAGGGCGGTGGAGGCGAGGTTGCTGAAGAAACAGTTCTCCACGTTCACCTGCCGTGCCCATGAGATGCTCACGGCCGCCACCGGTCGTTCTATCCACGCCTGGTTCTCGAGCGTGGGTGCCCAGGGCAGGCCTTCTTGCTTGAGTTTGTAGGCATCGATGATGGGGAATCCACCTTGCAGGGTGACATGTCCTTGATGGAGGGGCCGGTTCCAACAAGTGTTCTCAAAAGTGAGGTTTCTCAATGTCAGATGTGTCACAGGTTGCTCTTCCGTTCCGGCTACGACAAAGAGTTGCTCTATGCCGTCCCTCTGTTCGGTGGTGCGTAGCAAGAAGGCGCTGTTGCCTTTCTCACCTCCCACCACGGGTTGGGGCCAAGGGTGCTCGAACTCCAATTTGCTCTCCGGCTCGAGGAAGGATACTTCCGTCACCGCTCCCTTGACCTTCATCTCTCGCACCCGGAGGATGGCGATGGCCCACCGTTGCTGCAGCAACATCTCCACTCCCTTCGTCTCCAACACCTCCTGCGGCGGCGTGGGAATGGTGACGACTCGCCGCTCCTTGTCGAAGTCCACAATCCTCTCCATACCCTCCTTGGGGAAGAGTTGGGTGTGGCGTTGCGGAATGTCGCCACAAAGCACGGCACCTTCCTCGCCGACGATGAGGGTGGGAGCTTCCTCTGTGCCACTGTCCTCGGGTCTTATGAACAGCGGTTGCACCATACGGTGCCTGCCGGCCTTGACGACGATGCGGATGCCGTCTTTGCACCGCGGGTCTCCTGTCCGCCGCCATTCCCTGGCTTGTCGCAATGCGTCATGCAAGTTGTCTTCCGGGCCGACAAGGATGTCTCCCGCCGACTGTGCCCTGCAGCAAGGGTTGGCAACGGATAAAAGAAACAATATGAAAGCGACTTTCAAATACATCCTCATCTTGCGAATTCCTCTGAAATGAAAATTTATTGCAAAAATAGACTTTTTCTACGAGATAATCAAAGAATAGAGACAAAAAGGGGATAAGAGTCCCCTACCCTACAATCCCTCCATCCATCGGCAGATGTCGTCGGCCAAGATTTGGTAGGCGTCTTCGTTGCAATGCAACCAGTCCACACCGGCCACCCCATACTTCCTCACCCCCTCCTTGGTGTCGAGCCTCACAGCCGACTCCCGCTGGTCGAGGAAAGGCACGCCATACTCCTCGCACACGCTACGCATCATGTCGCCATATCTGTGCATATCCTCCACATACCTGCCCGTGTAATAGGGAATGATGAACCCCACCTTGGATTTGGTGCCTTTCAGTGTGGCGCAGATTTCGCGCAGGGCCTGGATGGAAGAGGTGTTGTCGTCACCCATCCAATGGTTGTATTTCAAGTCATTGATGCCCCCGCTGACGATGATGTAGTCGAAGTCCTTGAGATGGGCGAGTTCCTTCACTCGCTTGACAATGGCGTTGCTTTGCCCATTGTCGGCGAGTGTGGCACCACCACTACCCGCGTTGTACCAGTTGAACCCTTTCCGCTCACCCACCAGGCGGCACCATCCGCCATGCGCATACAAGGCCTCATGGTAGAAAGGCAACTTCCACGCATAGCAATACCTGTAGAGGGAATAGGGCTTCCACAGCTTGTATTCTATCTTGGCGTCCGTCACGCTGTCACCCACGAAAAGGATGGTGGGTTTTCCCATATCCTGCACGTAGGTCCACACATTCACCAAGACATAGGCCGCCACCAACCATGCGGCAATCCTCTTGCATCTCTTTCCCAGAGAAGTTTTTCTTGACATCATACTCGTTTGGTATTAAAACTTACCCAACATCACCCTCGCCGTGTACCTGTTGCGCATGAGGAGCCATACGACAACAAGGGATATGGCAAGAGCCGACACGAACAGCACCAACGCGAACAACCAGTCGGGCCACGAACGCCAACCTGCCTTCAACACAAGCAACAAAGAAGTCTGTTTCAACAAGGTGAGATACGACAAATGGGCGGTATAGATGCCTAAAGACCATTGCCCCAATGTGACGACGTGGCGGTTGGGGAAACGGTTGCCATCGAGCACCAAGGGGGCGGCATTGAGGAGGAAAAAGGCGGCGGCCAATGCCGTGAGCGTGCGATAAACATACACCAACAAGGTCTCCGGCATACCGGGAAAGGAGGGCATCCACGACGGAAGGTCATGCATCCTCCACCACCATGCCAGCACCAGCCAAAGGATGGCGCAAGGTAGCAACACCGCCCAACGCCGCGTCTGCAAGACCGGGTAACGATGGATGAGATAACCGAAGGAAAAGAATATGAAATGATATGCGATGTATTGGTATCCAAACAGACGGAACTCCGTGACCACCATGACGGCGACGAGCAACAATGCCGTGGCCATGATGGCTGCCGCCAGATTAAGATGGAGCCGGTTGGAGGCGCTTTTTACAAAGGTGAAAATGAGATGGATGAAGAACAACACCCATAGGAACCAGAAATAATTGTCGGGGCACAACACGAAGTTGAGCAGATTGGAGACAAGACTGTCTTTGGAAAAAAACAAAAAGACCACCGACCAACAGAAATATGGCACCAGCAACTGACCGGCGCGACGGAGGATGAGACGTCCTGCTGGTTTCGCCTTACCCTCCGGCCTGTACGCCAGCCAACCGCTGACAGCCATGAATGCCGACATGTGGAAGGAATAAATCCAATTCCAAAGATGGTTGTGGTCTATGCCGACATCGCCAAAAGTCCATTGGAGAGAATGTCCCAACACCACAAGGAGTATCAGCCAACCCTTCAACGAGTCGGCCCAAAGCAACCGTGTGTGTGTGTGATAGGCCATCCTGTTCAAATCTTCTCGATTCCTTCCTCTGTGAGTCCGATGCCCTTTATGATATCATAGATGGCAAATGCATTTCTTTACATTCTGCAAGCTTACTTCACGTATGCACGACTGAATGCAATGCCGTTGCCCGCACCGCCGAAGGTGAAGTCGTCGGCGCCGATGACCACCACGTTAGAGATTTTCGAGCTGCCATGAAGGATGAGGTTCACCAATGCTGTCACATCGGTTATCGTGATATCTTCGTCGCCTGTGATGTCGGCATTATCGATGATAAACGCGCTATTGTCGTTGCCGAGGATATGATTGACAAGGGAAGTCACATCTGTCACGTTGACCTCTCCGTCGCCGTTCACGTCGCCCTGGCTGGAGTTGACTTGGAAGTATGCATGGAAAGCGTTGATCTTGGTGGTTTGTTCGCCATCAGGATTGCAGAGTGTATTGTTTTCTCCTAAGAAGAGTATGGGCTTGCCACCTTCTATACGGAGAGGGGTATAGACACCCATCATGGTCAGCACTCCTTTGTTCACATTCACAGGACCGTCGTTACTGATGACCACCCCGTTGAATAGCGGGTCGCTGACTTCACCGGCACCCTCCCATCTCACAATGTAAGGTTTGCCAGCCTCGATGGCATCGAGGTCATCGCTGAAAGTCAGCGTCATCGTACCATTTTCATACGATGCTGAGGTGAGTTCCTTGACAGACGCGCCATCAAGAGGGGTGCCGACCAAACTACCAAGACTGAAGGGGAGAACAAGTGTGTTCCAATTCCCATCCTTATGGAAGGTGTGTCCATAGAGCACCACGTTCACTTTCTCATTGTCATAGGCATTGATGAGAGCAGTGTTGGTGTGCTCTTCATCCATGCCCCTGTC
>Ga0310694_10000432_pt1 | contig 55040 bp, 42 predicted proteins | sample 174DNAGHGhighgp2_FD_203884 | JGI IMG/M metagenome (GOLD analysis project Ga0310694, IMG submission 203884) | Sheep rumen microbial communities from Palmerston North, Manawatu-Wanganui, New Zealand - 1742 DNA GHGhigh gp2 (v2) (version 2) | ecosystem: Host-associated > Mammals > Digestive system... | reverse complement strand
CGAAACCCACTTTTTAAAAGCGAGTGTGACAAGCATATCATCAAGGACGAAATCCTGCCAAAATGGAACTACCTTGTCAAATGCAACTGAGGACATAAATAATACCAACTTATTTTTTAACGATTACCTAAGAACAATTATCATAGATAAAGAGACAAACAGTTGATGCCTTAGACAAACCTCTCCAATTCGTGATAAAAACCGTGACTTTGAAGATGAAGACAAGATTATTCCTACTGCTATTGGCTTTCTTCGCCATCGCCATCCCATCGAAAGGTGAAAACTATCCCTACCGCAGCGACTACCTGTGGGTGACCGTTCCCGACCATGCCGACTGGCTGTATAAAACCGGCGAGGAGGCCAAGGTGGAGGTGCAGTTCTACAAATACGGCATCCCGCGCGACGCGGAAGTGGAATACAGCATCGGCGGCGACATGCTCAAAAGCGACAAGAGCGGCAAGGTGACGCTCAAGAACGGCAGGGCGGTCATCAACATGGGAACGAGCAAGACCCCTGGCTTCCGAGACTTGAGGCTGTCAACGAAAGTGGACGGGACCACCTACACCCACCATGTGAAAGTGGGGTTCTCGCCCGAGAAAATCAAACCCTTCACCCAGGAACCCAAAGACTTTGTCGACTATTGGCGAAAAGCCGTGGCAGAGAACCAGAAGACCCCGATGGAATACACCTCGGAAAAGGTGGAGGAGATGTGCGACAACAACCAGGACGCCTTCCTCATCAAGCTGCGCGTGGACCGCCGTCACTGGCTCTACGGATACCTGTTGACACCGAAGGATATGAAAGAGGGTGCGCACCCCGTGGTGCTCACTCCTCCCGGCGCCGGTGTGAAGACCATCAAGGAGGTGACCACACGCCCCTACTACCAGCAGGAAGGCATGATACGTTTCGTGACTGAAATCCATGGCCTCCGCCCCACCCTTGACGAGGAAGACTTCGTGGATGTGCGCTCCGCTTTCAGCGAGTACCTGGAGATGGGACTCGACAATCCCGACCACTACTACATGCGACACGTCTATCTGGGTTTGGTGAGATGCATCGACTTCCTCTGTTCCCTTCCCCAGTGGGACGGCAGGAATGTCGCCGTGATGGGAGGAAGCCAAGGCGGCGCACTCTCGCTCATCACCGCCGCCCTCGACGACCGGGTGACACTGTGCGTGGCCAACCACCCGGCACTGAGCGACATGGCAGCGGGAAGCACGGGCCAGACCAGCGGCTACCCGCATTTCAAGGCGGAGGAGGGCTTTTATACCGAGGCCAACATGCGCACGATGTCCTATTACGACGTGGTGAACTTCGCCCGCCACATCAAATGCCCCGCTTTCCTGACATGGGGCTTCAACGATGACACCTGCCCACCCACCACCTCCTATGCGGTTTGGAACACGCTGACGTGTGAGAAGGAAAGCCTCATCACGCCCATCAACGAACATTGGACTTCAGATGCCACCAACCGTCTACAAATGGAGTGGATCAAGGCAAGGTTGAGATGAAAAAGCATCAGACCAAATCGACCGCACCCTGTCTCACGACAAGATGCGGTCTTCCTATATATAGGTTTTTTGGTAGTTTGAATTTAACCTTTATGATGTTTGTGATATAAGTCTTTCATATCAGAATGGAGAGGACCTACCTTGCGTCCGTCTTGGTGGCTGCCAGCATCCTATGGATATGTGGAGGCATGGGGATACGGTTCAAGCGGCTGGCTTCGTCCCTTCCATCGACTCGCATGACAGCATGGTCTTTTCCTTGCATGACGATGGTGGCTTTCATCCATTCTGACGTTATCGTATCGTTGTTCACCGTTATCACCATGCTTATTCCGCCACCAGAGTATCTGTAAATGGTCGAGTCCGGGTCTGGGACATATTCAATAGCCATCATCAAATCGCCATTGACCAATAGGAAAGAGTTGGCATTGCCACCATTGTCGGAGGGCTCCAATTGCCAGACGCCATCGAAGGGCCGCTGCTGATGCTGTCCGGCATCACAAGCCAGGTGGAATGCCTTCACGACCTCTGCCGGCGGCGTCGCCCTTGACCATTGGTCGGTGATGACCTCGCCTTGTGCCAGCGAGTTGTCGGTGGAGGACTTTTTCCAATCGCACTGGAAGGTGTTGTCAGAGACAAAACGGTAGACCAACGCTTCACCATGGGCGTTGACCAACGTCCCGTCGCGCATCACCACCTCTTCCCCCGAAAAGCCGAAAAAGAAGTTCATGCCGTCGCGGCTTGAAAAATGGGGCGTAAAGAATGTGTCGCGATTGTAGAACGCATATTGCTTGAATGGCGGATATTGTTCCATATTGGTGCTGGCAGGGCGGGTGAAATCCATCGTCCAACATCCCTCAAGCGGATGATGGGGCGTGGTGAACGATATCTGCGCCCTCACCGCCATCGCCGTGGCCAAGAAAACGGCCAACCCCAGCATACATGCCGTCAACCTGACATAGCTAGAAAATCTTTTGACACTCTTGTTCATAAATAAAATCCTTTGTTTCAATGACTTGGAGCCAAATGCCGACTGCACCATCAGCCATCGGCTGTTTTGCACACAGATTTGCAGCAAACTCATTTGGTAATTGCGTCTGTCGATACCCTCTGCCAACACGTCCAAGTCGACTTCCAGTTCCTGCTGCATTTTCATTTCATTGAAAAACATCCACACGAAGGGGTTGAACCAATGAAGTGCGACCAATAACAGCATCAGGCACAATTTGTAAAAATGACGATGCCGGATGTGGCATTTCTCATGTATCAGGGCATACCGTATGACATCGCCTTCGAGTCCGGTAGGCAAGAACACGCTGTTGAAAAACGAAAAGGGTGTGCCGCAAGATGCAGTGAACACTTCCACATCTCCATCCTTTGTCTCGAGTGTGCTTTTCTTCCGCATGCGCCAATACCATGACAGTTGTGCAACGAAACCTGACATCACAACCACGACGCCGGCTGCGTACAGCCATATCCATAGGTCGTGACGCAGCAGCAAAGAAATGTCTTTCCGAGAGACAACGGGCGACGGCGAGACATCCTGCCGCACAGGGTTGTCTGCCGACTCGCCCACGGCAAGGGGATGTGGTTGCGCGACTTGCGTGGCAGCATGGTTGGTGTAGGTCGGGGCGTCGGCCTCAACCACTATGGACAGGGTGGTGAACGTGCAGAGCGTCACAGCCAACACGGCGACAAAGATGAATGCTTGCGCCATGCGGGCTCGACACCGCAGGCGCATGACCCAATAATAGAGCGCAAACATGACACCTGCCAATGCTATTCCCTCCAATGGGTGGAGGCACCAATTCACATCCACCATCCGGCTATGATTTTTGATGGTTGATGATGTCGATGATGTCGCTTATCTCCTTGTCACTCAAATTCTCTTCCTTTGCAAAGAAAGAAACGAGTGAGGTCAGGGAACCGCTGAAGAATGTGTTTTTCACATCTTCCATGTAATGACGCATGTATTCCTCGCGCTTGACAATGGCGGTGAAAAGATGTGACTTGCCTTTTTTCACACTGGATACAAACCCCTTGTCCTTGAGTATTTTCAGGAAAGTAAGCAAGGTTGTGGGGGCTGGCTTGGGGTCCGGCAGGCCGGCCATGATCTCTGATGAATACCCCTGGCCTCCGGGAAGCTCCCATAGGGCTTTCATCACCTGGGTCTCTGATTTGGTGAGTTGTTTCTTGTCTTTCATATTCTAAACTTTTAGAATTACGGCGCAAAGATATTCTAAAGTTTTAGAACAAGCAAGAAAATGTTCTAAAACTTTAGAGTATTAACATAAATTAACCTTATTCGATTTGCTTTAATCTATTCAGCGAATATCACCAAAACATATAATTACCTCTAATTATTCAAAAATTATTACTCATAGATATGCAAAATCGAGGGAAATCATATGTTTCATACACATTATATTAAAAATTTTCGAATAATTCGTGGAAATTCGTGTTAAAAACAATCTTCGCTGGATGGTTACGGTTTGCTATTGGAGAGATTAATTTCCATAAATGACACAAGATCCGCCCCTACATTCCCACTATTTTTTTTTCACCTTGGCCAGAAAAATGACATAGAGCAGGCAAACTGCCGCCGTCAATGCCAAATAAGCGTAACAATATGGCAAAGGTATTTCTGGCGGGGTGCCATCCATTCCGGAGAGGGCGACAACCAAGGCTGGATGGAAGGAACCCATCAGAAGCAAAAGGGGAAAGATGACAATCCATGGATGAAAGCCGGCATCACGCAGCCTGCGGACAATCACGGCCAACGTGGGAAGCAGGCAGAAAAGAAGGAACAAGCCAAAGAGAACAAGGATGGGGAAGATGATTGAACTCAGCCAATGGAGTGGATTGGACGCTGTGTCCGGCCCTGCACAGCCACGGATGAACGCCAGCATCGCAGCCGCACCGAACAACACTCCCGAGACAACGGCGACAAACAACGCCCAACTCCAAAACTCGCTTCGTGTGGCATTCCCGCCGAAACTGACATACTTGCCCAAGCAAGTCTTCACATGTAGCCAGAATGTTCTCATTGGTTTACACCTTGACATGTGTGATGCCTAATCCTCCCCGTCGCTCAACATGGTCTTGAAGATGGCAAGGAAATCCTTGGCGGCACGCTTGTCGTAGAAGCCGTCGTCGATATCCTCCGAGTTGCTCTTTGTCTCGATGCACTTGCCGTTCTCGTCGTAGTAATAGCGCCATTCGTATTCATTGCCTTCCTCTCTGCCGCGGGTGTAGGTGAAGATGAGGCTCTCGTCCTTAGGGTCGAAGAGGTATTCGGAATAGCCGTCGAACGACATGGAAGAAGACCGATGGCTGATGAAGTAGCAGACCTTGTCGAAATACATCTTGATATCTATCGTTCTCGGAGGTTGGTCGTCACCAAGGTCGTGAATGATGACTTGCATGCCGTTGGGCATCTCCGCCTTGTCGTTCTTCGCAATCTTGTCCTTGGCCTGGGCGTAGATGGAACGAATTTGCTGCATGCGCTGAGCCTTCGGCGTGGTGGTTTTCCCATTCGTGTCGGTGTCAAGAGGCGAGAAATAGCCGTTGTAGGTGGCCATGTTGAAAAGTTTGAGGTAATACACCGCATTCTCCACCTCGCTGCCATTTGAGGTCCAATTGTTATCAGTGTTGTGCTTCTCTTCGATGCACTTTCCATCAGTGTCGTAGTAGTAACGCGTCTCCACCACAAAGCCACCGTCGGTTTCTCCTCTCATATTGCAGAACATGATTTGTTGGTCTTTGGGGTTGACAAGTATCTCACGGTATCTGAGGTGACCATGGCAAGTCCAATTCTCCACGATGAAATAGGGCCGTTTTGTCGTCACGCCATCGGTGGATGACTCGTCGAAATAATAGTCCAAAGTCATCTCGGTGTAGAGCGGTATGTCTTCGTCATCCAGCAGGTTGAGGATGATGCGCATGTCCTTGGGCGACTTGCCTCCCTTGCCGTTCTGGTCTATCTTCTTCTTGGCCTGCGAGTAGGCTGAGCGGATTTCCTTGATACGTGCGTCTTTTCCGTTTTGTGCCGCTGCTGTTGTCACGACGAGCAGGGTCATCAGTAAAGCAAACAGTTTCTTCATAATCAATGTGTGATGGTTGGTGTGCAAAAATAGGAAAAATCCTCCATCCTGCCAAATAGAAACAAAAAAACAAGTGAAATCCGGCATACATTTGATATTTTCATATTTTTTGTTGGAAGCAGGCTGCTCCAAGTCTGAAAGAACATCAAATGACTATCGAGGAGCCTGTTTACAATATTCATGTGCTTCCCCAACGAGTATTTCATGATGAACTACTTCCCAAATGACAAAAAAAATTGCACGAAACATAACGAAAGGTTTCGCAAATTACACAAAAAATTAATAATTTTGCAAACAAAACAGTTTCATCATATATACTTAAACAATTTCATCCACATTATTGGACTTGTTCAAATGGACAGTCCAAACACAACTGGGGAATTGATGAACGAACCGAACATGCGACATAAAATCATATTGTTTTTTGCTTTGGCTGCCATGCTTGCCTCTTGTTCCGGAGGCAAGGTGAAGTACCGCATTGGCGTGTCCCAGTGTTCAGATGACATCTGGCGCGACAAGCAGAATGCGGAGTTGAGGATGGGTGCTTACTTCCATGACAATGTGGAATTGAAGTTCGCTGCCGCCTATGACAGTGACGAGCGGCAAGTACAACAAATAGATAGTTTGGTGGGCAGCGGCATCGACCTGCTCATCGTAGCCCCCAACCAGGTTTCCACCATCTCACCCGCCATCGACCGCGCCTACGACAAGGGCATTCCCGTGATTGTCTTCGAGCGCAAGACCAACTCACAAAAATACACCGCCTTCATCAGTGCCGACAACTATGAGATGGGGCGGGTGATGGGTGAGTATGTGATCTCACGCCTCCACGGCCAAGGGCAAGTCTTGGAAATCATGGGATTGAAAGGTTCGTCGCCCGCCATCGAACGGCACAACGGCTTCATGGATGCTCTGAAGAAAGCCACGGGCGTTTCGGTCATGGAATCGCTCCAAGGCGACTGGACGGAGCCGACGGCCTATGAGACCACCAGGAAATGGTTGTCAGCCAACAAGGATGCCCACGTGGACCTGGTTTTCGGAATGAATGACCGTACAGCCATGGGAGCACGCAAAGCCTTTTTGGAGAATGGTGGCTACACTCCCCTGTTTTGCGGTATCGACGGCCTGCCTGGAGAGAACGGCGGCATACAGTTGGTGCGCGACTCGCTACTTGATGCCTCATATATCTATCCCACCCATGGAGACCAATTGATAGACCTGGCCGTCAACATACTCGAGGGGAAGCCATACGAGAAGGAGACGATGATGATGTCGGCCCTTGTCACCCGCGACAATGCCAAGGTGCTGCTAATGCAGAGCGAGGAATTGATGCGGCAGGGCAAACGGCTGGACTTGCTGCACGAAAAGGCCGACAATTACCTCCACGAACTCGATACGCAGCGCGTCATCAATTGGCTGGCATTGGGCATCATCGCACTGCTGATGGTGGTGTTCGTGCTCGTCTACCTGTATCAAATGAGAAAAATAGCCTTGCAGAGGGAGCGCGTGGTGAACACGTTGTGGAACCTCAAACCAGAAGAGGTGCCCGTGACTGCCGAAAACCCCGAGACTGCTGAGAGCGTAGAAACCTCGAAAACCTCGAAAGACTCACCGGTCATTGAGGAAGACGAGCCTGCCGCAGTGTCGTTGTTCTTCTCCCGCTTCAAGGAAGTGGTTGAGGCTCGTCTGGAAGACAGCGACGTCAGCGTGGAAGACCTGGCAGCCGACATGGGCCTCAGTCGTGTGCAGCTCTACCGCAAGGTGAAGGCCGTCGCCGGTTCATCACCCGTCGAACTGCTGCGCACCGCGCGCTTGAACCGCGCTTACCAACTGTTGCTCACCACCGACAAGAGCGTGTCGGAAATAGCCTATGCCGTCGGCTTCACCTCACCTTCGTATTTCACCAAATGCTTCAAGGAAGAATACGGGCAAGTGCCAGGAGAAATAAGAAAATAATAATATTCTTGTCTTTTTTATTGCAAAAAAGAAATTTATTCATTATATTTGCCAACGATTCCTCCATAAGAGGAAAATGACTTTGTGGGATTTTTGAGTTGCTGACTCTTTTCGAACCAAACTGCGACCTTGGGGATAGAATAGAGAGTTGTGCTTCACCATAGTTGTATGGACAATAAATGGTGTGGACTGACGTTTCATCTATTCTGAGGTTGTCGCAGACCTGGTTCGAAAGTGAAACGTTCATCGTCCACACCTTTGTTTATACCTAATATTATCAACTAAAAACCAAAAATGCTAATTCTATGATTGACAATGCTAATCCTATGATTGACAATGCTAATCCTATGATTGACAATGCAAAGATACCATAATGCGAATTCAATCACTCGCAATAATCGTTCATTCACTCGCAAAAATGTTACATGGCAACATTATTGCCATCCAAAGAACGAAATGTGACATCTGTACAACGACATCCAAACTAAATTTGCAACTAAGTAAACACTATTACCCAAAACCTAAAAAAAATGAAAGAACTAAAGAGATTACTGTTGAGCACCTTGCTCATCTTTGCAAGTACTATAATGTACGCGCAAACGGAAATCACGGGCACCGTTGTCGACGAGACCGGTGAAGGCGCCATCGGTGCCACTGTGATGGAGAAAGGAACATCGAACGGTACGGTAACCGATTTCGATGGAAATTTCACTTTGAAAGTCAACGAGGGTGCAACGCTCGTCATCACCTACATTGGTTTCGAACCAGTGGAAGTCGCTGCTACACCTGGCTTGAAAGTGCAACTGCAGGAGAACGCCAGCGAACTGGGTGAATTGGTGGTGACAGGCTACACCACTCAGCGCAAGGCCGACTTGACGGGTGCCGTCTCTACGGTAAGCGTGAGTGAAATGGCCAAGCAGAACGAAAACAACCCGATGAAGGCTTTGCAAGGCCGTGTTCCAGGTATGAACATCACCGCCGATGGAAATCCCTCCGGTGCTGCTACGGTTCGTATCCGTGGTGTGGGAACGCTGAATGACAACGATCCGCTTTACATCATCGACGGCGTGCCCACAAAGGCAGGCATGCACGAATTGAACGGAAACGACATCGAGAGCATCCAGATTCTAAAAGATGCTGCTTCTGCCTCTATCTATGGCAGCCGTGCTGCAAACGGTGTCATCATCATCACCACCAAGAGAGGCAAGGACGGCAAAGTGAAGGTAAACTTCGACGGTAGTGTAGCCACCTCTTTCTACACGAACAAGATAGAGACGATGAATGCCAGCGAATGGGGTAGAGCCTATTGGCAGGCCTGTGTGAATGACGGATTGAATCCCAGCAACAACAATCTGGGTTATAATTACGACTGGGGATATGACGCTAATGGAAATCCTGTCCTTCACAAGATGACAATGAACATGTTCCTTGACGAGAACGCCTCTGTACGTGCCGGTGACACCGACTGGTTTGACGAGATTACACGTACCGGTGTGGTACAGCAGTATAATGTATCTGTCAGCAATGGTTCAGAGAAAGGCAACTCTTTCTTCTCTCTCGGCTACTACGACAATCAAGGTACCATAAAGAAAAGTTGGTTCAATCGCCTCTCTGGCCGTGCAAACGCTGACTACAAACTCTTTGATGATAAAGTAGTGATTGGCGAGAATTTCACCGTCAACCGAACAACAGGAGTTGACGCCCCCGGGGGCGTCTTGGAGCACGCTCTTGAGTTCAATCCCAACTTCCCCATCTATGCCGAGAACGGCAAATACGCACAAGCACTTGGCGCATACTCTGAGCGAGAGAATCCGTTGAGTATGATAGACAACACAAAAGACAATGAATATACCCTGTGGCGTATGTTTGGTGACGTTCACTTAAGCATAAAGCCGTTTAAGAACTTTATGATTCGCACCACCCTTGGTATGGACTATACCCAGAAAGAGCAGCGTTTCTTTACTTATCCTATTGCCAACGGCAAGGTGATGCGTACAGACTCTGCAGTAGAAGACAAACAAGAGCACACCATGCGTTGGATGTGGAATGCCATTGCCACCTACAACCTGGAAATCGGCAAGCATCGGGGTGATGCCATGATCGGTACTGAGGTTAACCGTATGGACTATAAGATGAGCAGTGCCAAGCGCTATGACCTGGCCATTTTGAACACCGACTACATGTGGCCATCAGCAGGAGCCGGCCGTCAGTTGGCTGAAGGTTTTGGAGAAGGATTCAGCCTTGTATCATTCTTTGGCAAGGTGAACTACACTTACGATGAAAAATATTTGGCATCTATCACCATTCGTCATGACGGTTCAAGCCGATTTGGTTCCAACAACCAGTATGGTACTTTCCCTTCGTTCAGCGCTGGTTGGCGTATCTCAGAGGAGAAGTTCATGGAGAAGACCAGAGGCTGGCTCGACAATCTGAAACTACGCTACTCATGGGGCCAGACCGGTAACCAGGAAATCTCTAATACTGCACGTTACACGCTTTATAAGTCGGTGGTGTCCACGGGGCTTTGGGGTAGTGGTCAAGCAGGTTCTTCTTACGATATAGCAGGCAAGAATGGTGGCTACGACCTGGATAATGGTTACGTGCGTAACCAACGTGGCAATGACAACATCAAGTGGGAAACCACAACTCAGCATAACATTGGTTTGGACTTTGCTTTCCTTCGAAACGACATCTACGGAAGTTTCGATTGGTTTAACAAGAAGACTACAGACATCTTGCTTTTCATGGAGGGTATTGCCGCCATGGGCGAGGGCTCTGGCCAATGGATTAACGCAGGTGAGATGAAGAACAATGGTTGGGAGTTGTCGGTAGGCTACCGTCATCGTCTGCCAGGCGATTTCTCTTGGGATATCAACGGAAACATCAGCAAGTATGTGAATGAGATTACCAAGTTGCCTGAAACTGTTGCCGCCAATGGCAAGTACGGTGGAAATGGTGTGAAGAGTGTTGTAGGCCATCCGATGTTCTCGCAGGTAGGTTACATCTACGACGGTATCTTCAAAAGCCAGGAGGAGATTTACAACCATGCCACTCAGGAAGGTGCCGGTCTTGGCCGTGTCCGTTATAAGGATTTGAACAACGACGGCAGGATTACTGAAGAAGACCAAGACTGGATCTACGACCCGACACCTGACTTCACCTGGGGTCTGAACATATACTTGCAGTATAAGAACTGGGATTTCACCATGTTCTGGCAGGGTGTGCAGGGGGTTGATGTAGATTGCCGTGGATATAAGTCACAAACCGACTTTTGGGCAAACTCTGCTATCAACGTGCCTTATTTGAACAAGGGCGTCCGCGCTCTCGACGCTTGGAGCACTGCCAATACAGGCAGCAACATTCCAGCGCTCACTACTTCGGATACAAACAACGAGGGTCGAGTATCTTCTTATTATATCGAGAATGGCAGTTATGCTAAGTTGCGCACCATACAGTTGGGTTACAACTTGCCCCAGAATCTTATAGACAAACTTCACTTGGACCGCGTTCGTTTCTATGCATCAGCTCAGAATTTGGTGACCATCAAGAGCAACAAGTTTACCGGTGCCGACCCAGAGAATCCTGGATTCAATTATCCAATCCCTCTCAATCTTACATTTGGACTCAATGTTTCATTTTAATAACAGCAAGGATTATGAAAACGACATATAGATTTATCTGCGCAATTTGCGTCATCTGCGGTCTCACTGCTTGTTCTGATTTTCTTGAGGAACAAGTACCGCAAGCAACGCTGACTCAGGATGAGGTGAAAAACCCTGAGTATATCGACAATGTGCTGATCTCTGCATACGCCGGACTGGTTTCGATTGAAGATATGAATGCCTCGTTCTCGCTATGGAACTATGACACTCGTTCGGATGACGCTTATGTTGGCGGTTCGGACTTCTCTGACGGTGAACCTTTCCATCGCTTGGAAAAGAGTGTTGGCGTTATGACAACCGACTGGCCCTTTAGCTCTATATGGAACAGATTCTACAATTATCTCTCACGCGTCAGCCTGTCGCTTGATATCCTTGCCAGTGCAGACCAAGATAATACCATCATACAGCAACGTACTGCTGAGATGAAGTTCTTACGTGCTTATGGGCATTTCCAACTGAAACGCTTGTTCAAGAAGATACCTTTCGTAAACAAACTGAACATGGAGGAAGCGGACTACAACAACCTGTCGAACACCGAATACAGCAATGACGAAGGATGGCAGCAGATCATCAACGATCTGGAAGACGCTTACGCTGTCCTGCCTGTGACACAGGCAGACAAAGGCCGTCCTACCAAGGCTGCTTGTGCTGCTTTCCTTGCCAAGGTATATCTTTACAAAGCTTACCATCAGGATGACGCCAGCACCAATCAGGTGACAGGTATTTCCGACGCTGACTTGCGGAAAGTTGTGGAATACACCGAAGCTTCCCTCTATGGTGGTTATGGCCTGGAGCCCGACATGCATAACAACTTCCGTCCGGAAGAACAGTATGAGAATGGGAAGGAAAGTCTTTGGGCTATTCAGTATTCAAGAAACGATGGTACCGTATATGGTAACCTGAATTTCTCAAACCGCTTGATTGTTCCATGTATTCCCAAGGTTCATGACTCTGGTTGCGATTTCTACAAGCCATCTCACAATCTCGTGAATGCTTACCGCACAAACAGCGACGGGCTGCCTATGCTTGACGACTTCGCATCTGTTGACTACGTCGTGGGAAGTAATCAGACTGTTGATCCACGCCTGTTCGTAACAGTTGGTGTTCCCGGCACTCCCTATATGTTCAACACGAGTTTCATGATAAGTGAGAGCAATGCCTGGAGCCGTTCGGGTGGCACCTTCGGATACTTCGTTTCGTTGAAGCAGAACGTTGACCCTTCTCTTACTGACAGTTACCTATATCTGTGCGACTCACAGTGGGCCAGTTCGATGAACCGCATCGTGTTCCGCTTTTCCGACGTGTTGCTCATGCGTGCTGAGGCTTTGGCTCAGTTGGGACAGACAGCAGATGCAATAGCACTGGTGAACAAAGTGCGCCAACGTGCAGCGGGCATGGCTACCAGTAGTGTAGTATCCAACTATCCCAATAAATATGGTGTGCGCTTTGCCGTAGGCAATTACAGCGGCTCATATTCCAAGGATGAAGCCATGAAAATCATCAAGATGGAGCGCCGACTGGAGTTGGCAATGGAGAGCGAGCGTTTCTTCGACTTGGTACGCTGGGGGGATGCAGCCACCGTGCTGAACAAGTTCTATAGCAGCGAGAGCGAGAAGATGAACTTTTTGAGCGGGTCGCAGTTCACTTCCAACAAGAACGAATATCTGCCGGTACCATTCGAACAGATGGCAGCATCTAACGGTCACTATACGCAAAATTGCGGACAATGGTAAACCACGTATTTAACGAATTAAACGAAATGAAAATCATGAAAACGATATATAGCATCATCTGCACAATCTGCATCATCTGCGGCTTGACTGCCTGCAGTGATGATAACACAGGCAGTATCGACGTGAGCAATTCATGCCTGGTGGAGAAATTCGTGTTGAACGGTCAGTATGAAGGCACTATCAGCAACGAGAAACGATTGGTAAAGGTTAAGGTGCCTGTTGACTTCGACCAAAAGAACAATATGGAAATAACCAGCCTGAATGTATCAGCAGGTGCGCAAACCAATATGAAAGTCGGCGACCATATCAATTTCGATGGGGACAGGACTCTTCACATCTCAAATGGTGATTTGGTAATGGACTATCAGGTAAGTGTACGTAACGACGAAGCCTTGATGTCACTATTTATCTTGGAAGGAGTGAAAGGAGCCATCAACCAGCAGGACAAGACTGTCACCGTGAGCGTGATGGCAAACAGTGGTATCGACCTTAGTAATGCCACCTTCGAGGTGGAATGCAGCGAAGACGCCATTTGCAGTCCCGCCAGTGGTACAAAAGGAAACTTTACAGAGCCTTTCAAAATCACTCTGAACGACAATACGGCAACGACAGTATATACCGTATATGTAACATTGATAGATGAACCTGTAGCATTGTTTGTCGGCGAAGCTGAGAATATTGAACTACTGAACGACGAGGAGAAGGCTGCCGCCAAGTGGTTGACAGGCAACATTGCCAGTGCTGCCTATGCTTCCTGGAGCGATGTGGCATCCGGAAACATCTCGTTGGAGAAATGTAAACTGATCTTCTTCCATCGCCATTGTTCCTCATATGGCAACTACAACGGTTTTGCCGAGGCAGAGAACGGCGCCATGATGGCATTGGCACGCATGAAGGAATATTGGCAGAAGGGTGGAGCCTTCGTGCTGGGACGCTCGGCTGTGAACTATGCCATTGCACTTGGAGCCATGCCCGAGGATGCTTATCCCAACAATGTCTGGGGTGGCGGTGGCGGAGAAGGCTCCGACCTGATGGGTGATAACCCATGGAGCTTCAAGGCATACGACATCAACCATCCGCTATGGAGGAATCTTAAGAAATATCCAGGTGCCGAAGAAGACCGTATATATACACTCGACGAAGGTTACACCATCTGTAACACCACATCCCAATATGGTTTCTGGGACACCTATAGTGGCGGCAAGGATGCCGTGGAGGCTAAGACTGGTGGTCGTGCTCTTGGTGGCGACAATAGCGTATCTTCATGGGAACTGAAAGGTGCAAGCGGTGAGTTCGGCAAGGGCGGTATCATCTGCCTCGGTTCTGGACTATTCGATTGGAACTCGCCTACTCCTTACACATCGAACTACCACGACAACATGGGCACCATCATGCTCAATGCATTCGATTATCTAACAAAATAAATACGAAATATTATGAAAACAATGATATATTCAGTATTCGCACTCATGCTGTCAGCCTCTGCGCTGACGGCATGCAGCGACGACGAGTTCAGCGGTGACCCCGCAAAAGACTGGAACGGTACAAGCACATTCTTCGCTCCAACAGATGAACAGGGTTTCGGTACATACTATACTCCTGCCGTGGGACGTGTGGGCGACCCGATGCCTTTCTACGATCAGAAGTCGGGCGACTTCAAGATTCTGTACTTACAAGAGTTCATCAACAATATGACATTCCGCTTCCATCCCATCTGGGCCGTGTCGACAAAGGATGGTGCCAACTATGAGTCGCTGGGTGAACTGTTGCCTTTCGGCAGCAACGACTATCAGCAGGATGCTGCATTGGGTACAGGCTGCGCTTATGAGAAAGACGGAACTTACTATATCTATTATACAGGTCACAACGGAAACTGCAAGAACCGCGAGGTGGTGATGCGTGCAACATCTAACGACTTTAAGACGTGGACAAAGGATGAACTTTGGACCCTCAACGGACCTGATTTCGGTTATTCCAGCAACGATTTCCGCGACCCTCAGATTTTCGTCGCCGACGACAACCTCTACCATATGGTCATCTCTACTTATCCGCAGCATGGTGGCGATCCTGTTTTTGCCGAGTTCAAGTCAAGCGACTTGAAGAACTGGGAGCATATTGGCCGCATCCGCATGATCTGGGACCGTATGCTCGAGTGTCCTGACATTTTCAAGATGGGCGATTACTGGTATATGGTATACAGCGAAAGCTTCCGCACGTCATGGAGCCGCAAGGTGAAATACATGATGGCCAGGACTTATGAAGAACTAAAGAGCTGCTTCAACGACGGTCCTAAATGGCCTGCCGATGGCCACGAGGGCGTGCTCGACAGCCGTGCCTTCTATGCTGGCAAAACAGCCTCTAATGGCTCAGACCGTTACATATGGGGATGGTGTCCTTTCCGCTCGGGTGCTGATATCCATGAGAAAAACATCAACGTAGGTGCTGGCGACGGCAACGAACCCAACTGGAGCGGTGCTCTTGTATGTCACAAGATTATCCAGCATGCCGACGGTACGCTTACACTCGGTGCAGTGCCTGCCATGGCTGCCAAATATGACAAAGGAGCCAACGCCAACATAATTGCCTCCAATGGTTACAACAATGGCACCCTGAATGGCGATGGCGCTTACGTGCTCTACAGCCGTCTCGGCACTTGTAATCATATCTCATTTACCGTGAAAACTTCAAATAATTGGGATAAATTTGGTGTGTCGTTTGTTCGGGGCACTGACTCGAAGAAATTCTATACAATGGTTGTCAATCCCGAGTGGGAGGATGGCCGCAAGGTGAATTTCGAACAAGAGGGTGAAGAAGGCAAGGGTTTCATTGAAGCTGCCGACGGATTCAATTTCACACGTCCTGCAGACAACGTTTATAACATAGACATCTATACCGACAACTCGGTTCTGGTGCTCTACATCAACGATGTCTGTGCTTACACCCAGCGTATCTACGGTATTCAGAAGAACTGTTGGAGTATTAACAATTATGGCGGCTCCATCACGGTATCCAACTTGAAAGTCAGTCAGCAATAGCCGTTTTCCCTCAAAAAGTAACTCAAAGGTTTGCGCCGTCTGTCTTTTCGCACAAGGTGATGGCGCAACCTGAGGGAAATAACCTCTCATTTTATCGTTTTGATTCAAGGTTATTCAAGTCTAACTTGTTATTCGCTTGCAATTATCAAAAGATTTGAATATCTTTGCCGCAGATAACTAAAAACAAACAAAGATGAAAAAACTACTGACACTGATGGCTGCCATGCTGATGGTGCTGTCTATGAAAGCACAGACTCCGATGATCCTGGGTGAGAACCATGCCATGCTGAGGCTGGCGCAAGACAAGACCTTCCTGCTACTGCCCGTGCAAGAGAAAGCCGAGATTGCGCATATCGCCATGCTTGACAAACGCAACGAGATGGTGAAGCGCCTGAACGTGAAACTGGCGGTGGACAAGGTGGACTATTTCGTACCCCTGAAAATCAGTCAGGCACAATTGCTCGACATTACGTTCCAAGGCGACCGGAGGATGACCGGAGCCGTGAAGGACTTCGTGTGCTGGAAGGAAATGAAGTATGACAACTCCTTTGACGCATCCAACCGCGAGTATTTCCGTCCGCTCTATCACCATACGCCGACCTATGGTTGGATGAACGACCCCAACGGCATGTTCTACAAGGACGGTGTGTGGCATCTGTACTACCAATACAACCCCTATGGTTCTCAATGGGAGAACATGACCTGGGGGCACTCCACCAGCCGCGACCTCATACATTGGGAAGCACAACCGCTCGCCATCGAGTCTGACTGGCTGGGAGCCATCTTCTCTGGAAGTGCCATCGTTGACAAGGACAACACCGCAGGTTTCGGCAGAAATGCCGTCATCGCCATGTACACCTCGGCAGGTGCTGGCCAGACACAGAGCATCGCCTATAGCACCGATGGTGGAAAGACATTCACCAAGTATGCCGGAAACCCTGTAATTACCTACAATGCTCCCGACTTCCGCGATCCCAAGGTATTTTGGAATGAGCAAGTGAAGAAATGGATTGTGGTGCTGGCAGTGGGTCAGGAGGTACAGTTCTACAGTTCCTCCAACCTGAAGGAATGGAAATATGAGAGTTCCTTTGGCAGTAAATACGGCAACCACGATGGTGTATGGGAATGTCCTGACATGCTCTGCTTTGGCAACAAGTGGGTGCTGTTGCTCAACATCAATCCTGGCGGCCCATTTGGTGGTTCGGCCACACAGTATTTTGTAGGCACGTTCGATGGCCACAAGTTTGTATGTGAAGATGACCCTTCGGAGACCAAATGGATGGACTATGGCAAAGACCACTATGCCACTGTCACATTCCATAATGCCCCCGAAGGCCGCATTGTGGCAATGCCATGGATGAGCAACTGGCAGTATGCCAATCAAGTGCCCACAATGCAGTTCCGCTCCGCCAATGGACTTCCTCGCGACCTGGGACTGAAAACCGTGAATGGTGAGACTTACCTCACCAGCAGTCCGTCGAAAGAGTTATTAGCCCTTCGTGGAAAAAAGACAAAGCAGCCAACGGAGGCTTGTGAAATCGTGGTGGATGTGAAAGGCTCTGCCGACATCACACTGTCGAACACGAAAGGCGAACAGGTGACCATGCGCTATGATGCCCAAAAGCAGACCTTCTCCATGGACCGCAACAAGAGTGGAGACGTGTCCTTCAGCGAGGCATTCCCCTGTGTGACTACGGCGCCAACCTATGGCACCATACGTCAGCTGCGCTTGTTCATCGACCGTTGCAGCATCGAGGCTTTCGACTCAGAGGGCAAGATGGTGATGACCAACCTGGTGTTCCCGTCGGAGCCTTACAATATGGTCAAAGTGAAAGGCGGAAAAGCAACGATATTTCAAATTGAAAATTGAAAATTGAAAATTGAAGATTGAAGATTGAAAATTGAAGATTGAAGATTGAATTTTTGGAGTAGCGAGAGCAGAGCCAAGCTTGCTTGAACTCTGCCGAGTCGCGACAAAAATCAGCGAAGCTAAGATTGAAAATTGGGCTACGCCCGAAGTTGCTCACGCAGGATTGCAACTTTGAAGATAAAAATTAAAATGAAAAATTAGATACAAATATGGCTAAGCAAAACAAATCCATATACCTTATCCCCGTGATGCTCTGCTTCTTTTGCATGGGCTTCGTAGACTTGGTGGGCATCGCCTCAAATTATGTGAAGGAAGACTTGAAACTCAGCGACTCCGTGGCCAACGTGTTCCCATCGCTCGTGTTCTTCTGGTTCCTTATTTTCAGCGTACCTACAGGAATGCTGATGAACAAGATAGGTCGCAAGAAGACCGTGCTGCTCTCTCTCGTGGTGACCGTGGTGTCGCTGCTACTGCCACTTTTCGGTGAGAACTTCGGCATCATGCTCGTGGCTTTCTCCTTGCTGGGAATCGGTAATGCACTGATGCAGACATCGCTGAATCCCTTGGTGTCGACCGTGATGGGTGGAGGAAACCTGGCTTCCACATTGACCTTCGGACAGTTCATCAAGGCCATTGCCTCATTCTCGGCTCCTTATCTGGCCATGTGGGGGGCAACGATGGTCATCCCGGAATTCGGACTCAACTGGCGTGTGCTGTTCGGCATCTTCCTCGTCGTAGGCATCCTTTCCACGATACTGTTGTTTATCACTCCTATTGAGGAACCGCCTATTGAGGGCAAACCCTCCACCTTCGTGGAATGCTTCAAACTGTTGGGAACGCCCATCGTGCTTCTGTCATTCCTCGGCATCATGTGCCATGTGGGCATCGACGTGGGCACCAACACCACCGCTCCGAAAATCCTGATGGAGAGGCTTGGCATGACGCTCAACGAAGCAGCATTTGCCACATCCCTCTACTTCATCTTCCGTACCATCGGCTGTCTGACCGGGTCGTTCTTCCTGCGTGTACTGAAAATGAGGACCTTCTTCATCATCTCGGTCGTCATGATGGCGCTGTCGATGTGCGGCCTCTTCTTCGGCACGGAGAAATGGATGCTCTATGCAGCCATCGCCCTCGTGGGATATGGAAACTCCAACGTGTTCTCCATGTGCTTCGCCACCGCTCTCGAGTCGATGCCAGAGAAGCAGAACGAGGTGAGCGGCTTGATGATCATGGGTCTATTCGGCGGCACCATCTTCCCATTGCTGATGGGCCTGCTGAGCGACGCCATGGGACAAGCCGGTGCCGTGTTGGTGATGGCAGTGGGTGTCGTCTATCTTTTCACTTATATCAAACAACTAAAATCCGCATAGAAAATGAACAATCGTTATGTAGTAGGACTCGGAGAAGTCCTCTGGGATGTACTTCCCGAAGGTAAGAAACTGGGTGGAGCACCCGCCAACTTCGCATACCATGCAGGACAATTCCTTGGTATGGACAACACCGTGGCCGTTAGCGCCCTGGGCGAGGACAAACTGGCCGATGAAACCATCGATGCCTTGAAGGAACACGGTTTGAACGACTTGCTGCCTCGTGTGCCGTATTCCACGGGGACTGTCCAGGTGCAGTTGGACGAGCAAGGCATCCCCACGTATGACATCAAGGAGAACGTAGCATGGGACAACATCCCCTTCGACGACGACGTCGCAGCCATCGCACGCAACTGCCGTGCCGTATGCTTTGGTTCGCTGGCTCAGCGCAACGTGGTCAGCCGCACCACCATCCAGAAGTTCCTCGATGCCACTCCTTACGGCTGCTTGAAGATTTTCGATATCAACCTGCGCCAGCAGTTTTATACAAAGGAAGTCATCCTTGAGTCGCTGCAGCGTTGCAACATCTTGAAAATCAACGATGAGGAACTGGTACTCATCGGTCGCATGTTCGGCTATCCCGGTCTCGACATCGAGAACAAGTGCTGGCTCATCCTCGGCAAGTACAACCTTGACATGCTCGTCCTGACATGCGGCACCAACGGCAGCTATGTCTTCACTCCGGGCCAGAAGTCATTCCAAGACACCCCCAAAGTGACAGTGGCCGACACCGTCGGGGCTGGTGACTCCTTCACTGGCTCGTTTGTTGCAAGCATCTTGCTCGGAAAGAGCGTGCCCGAGGCACACCGCACTGCCGTCCAGGTCAGCGCATACGTTTGCACACAGAATGGCGCCATGCCCACCCTGCCGCCAGAATTACTGAAATAGGATTTCTGCTGGCTTTCAATACAACCTCCATGCGACACGCATGGAGGTTTTTTCTTTTTGACTTTTCACCATTGAATGGAAGCCAATTCCTGCCCTCATCCCTTGGACAGCCAAATCGATGGTGCCCTATGCGGTCATGAGGATACAAAGCCACCATTGCTTGATAGGAGGAAAAGGAGGATGCGCCAAAGCGTATGAAATTCCAAAACTCCTCAACTCCGTAGACATTTCCCAAGACAACAAGAGACAAGCATGGATTTTGGCTAAGAAGAATGAAATCATCGTCAAAGAAAAAGTCTGAACAATTTTTCAGAGATACGCCATCGACAATCACTTTTTGGAACTTGCCGGGGTGTTTTTGTTGTTATTGCATTAACTTCGCACCCCGAATTCTATCTCACAACAAGAAAAAAAACCATTTGAGTTAGCGAGAGTAAAAAGAATTCATTCATTTTGCCGAGCGTGAGAATGGTCGGATAAAATCCAAGGAAAAATGAAAAAAGTTGGCAATTCCGTAAAAAAACGAGGGGGCTGAAGTGTCTTATAGTTAGATGTGCCCCCTTACGGGGTGCAAATTTGGATTGAATGATATGCTTGAACAGAGATATTTAGAGCAGCTTTTCCGCCAGAACTACAGCAAGATGATTCATCTGGCCAGGGTCTTGCTGGGCAATGACGGAGAGGCTGAAGACGTGGTGCAGGACATTTTCCTGCGAATCGCAGACAGCGACATCCCGCCAAAGAGCGACAATTATCTATTGGTCGCCGTGCGCAATGCCTGTCTGAACAGGATACGGCAAAAGCAGTTGCACGAAAAAGTGAGGAATCTGCTGCCCGTTGATGCCGATGCCGACTTCCAGCCCATCGAAAAACAGCAGGAAAGGCTCGAAGACATTGCGGCTTTCGTGGACAAGCAAATGGAAGAACCTCACCGCAGCATCTTCCACCTCCGTTTCGATGAGGACCTGACCATAGCAGACATCGCCCGTCGGCTTGGCCTGAACCCGAACACCACCTATAAGTATCTCGCACAGTGCATGGAGCATATCCGGAAACATTTCAACATCCATTAAAGCGACAACGACCATGGCAACGACCAACGAAAACATCCGCCAACTATTGGAAATGCTCGACCATCCCGAAGCATACACCGAGCAGGAAATCCACGACATCATCAACCGTAATGAGGATACACGCGAGACCTACCGCCTGATGGTGGAGGCCAAGCGCAGTAGCCGCAACCGTCAAGACGAAACTCCCGTCGATGTGGACGCCGCCTGGCAGCGGTTACATCAAAGACTTCAATCCAAGCAGCGTGGTAGGGGTTGGATGAAGATAGCCGCCTCCTTCATCGGTGTGCTGCTGGTGTCGGGCATCGCTTTTGCCGCCATTCACATCGTGCGGCACTACGTCGGACAGGATATGCCAACTCCGCCGCAAGAGACAGAAGTTGCTGTTCCGCATCAACAAGTTGCTCTTGACGACACTGTCAAAGTGGAAAAGACAGACACCATTGCGCCAAAGGCCACCATGGAACCCGTTGTCTTCGACAATGTGCCACTGGAGGAGATGCTGCCAAAGATTGCCGCCCACTATGATGCCACGGTCACCTTCGCCAATGACAAGGCCCGGCAACTCCGTTTCCGATTCGTGTGGAATCCGCAGCAGGACATCGACCAAGTGGTCAATGACCTCAGCCAGTTCGAGAGCCTGACTGTCACATTGAAGGACAAACAAATCACCGTAGAGTAGCCTGCCGCCATGAAAAGAACCATCACGCTCATCATGCTGTCCCTGCTGTTAAGCGTCAACATGCAGGCTCAAAGACGCATATCGCGCCAATACAACAACGTATCGCTCTCTGACGTCCTCAGCCAACTCGCTGAGCAGCAGGCCGAATACACCATCATGTTTCTCTACAATGAACTGGAGGACTTCCGCATCACCACGACCATCCACCGCAAGACGCTGCCCGAAGCCATCCGGCAGATGATAGGATTCTATCCCATCCGCGTCACGACAAGCAAAGACGAGGGTGGAAAGAAAATTTTCGTGGAGTGTGTGCAGAAGGCCGACACACGCTACAAAGGCACCGTCGTCGACGAGCAAGGCCAACCCGTAGCCTACGCCAACATCGCCCTGCTCTCACCCCAGGACTCCACGCTGATTGCCGGTGGCGTGTCCAATGAGAGCGGCTATTTCGTCATCCCCTGCGAACAGAAGCCTGTTCTCGCCCGTATCTCTTACATCGGTTACAAGACAAGCTATGTGATGCTTGATTCAAGAAATGTCGGTAAAATCAGACTCAAAATTGAAACCATCATGCTGAACGGTGTGAAGGTGACAGGCGAACGTATCTTATCGGGAACTGAAAATGGTCACCTTGTCTATAACATGCCGATGCTCCTGCAAGTTTATCCCGCCGACAACGCATACGATGCGCTGACCAACATTCCAGGTGTCAGTGAGATGAACGGCAACATCACCTTCTCTGGTCAGTCCGTGACACTCATCATCAATGGCAAGCCAACCACACTAAGTTCTGACAAGGTGGTGGAGCGACTCAAACAGATGCCAGCCGCCATGCTTTCCAAGGCTGAGGTGATGCCATCGGCTCCTGCCAAATACCATGTGCGTGGCATGGCCATCAACATCGTGACGAAAGACTTCTCTGGGACAAACCAACTTTCGGGACAAATGATGTGGGGTTGGCGGCAAAACAAGTATGGTACGGGATACTGGGGCCCCAGCGTCATCTACAACCACGGAAAACTGAGCGTTGACCTGTCTTACACCTACACCAATGGAACGGGTTACGGGCAGGTGGAGCATGAGGCCAACCATCCCCTTGACGGTCAGCGCGTGGCCTACAGCGACAAGACCCGCAACCGCAGCGATGGCATGGACCATGAATACCGAATCGGCATGGACTATGCCATTGCCGATGACCACAGCCTGAGTCTGGCCTACACGGGACAATGGAACTCCACCCGCTCCACCAATACCACGACGGGCACGGCACTGTCCACACAGCACTCCCGCCAGCACACTTATCTGCACAACGTTGACGCCTCATACACTGCTCCTTTCGGTCTGCAACTCGGTTTATCCTATACCAACTATCAGGAACCCCGCACACAGAACCTCGACGGCGAGTTGTACGACATCAGCCGCAATCTCTCCGTCGATAGTCGTCAGAAAGTAAGCAAATGGCTCTTTACGGCCGACCAGACCCACTCGCTGCCGAAAGGTTGGGAACTGAGTTATGGAGGCAAGGCACAATTCTCCAATAACAACAGTTATCAGACCACGCTCGACGCCAAGCAGCAACCCCTGCCCGATGCCTCCTCGCACGTTGATTACGACGAGCGCATCCTCAACGCCTACGCCGGACTGAGCAAGCAGATAGGCAAGTCGTTGAACCTTGAAGCCTCACTTACAGCCGAGCAATATCACGCGACCAAATGGAACGAGTGGCGCATCTATCCGCAGTTCAACGCCATGTGGAACATCAATGCCAAGAACATGCTCAACCTCGCGTTCAGCAGCGAGGCCGTCTATCCCTCCTATTGGAGCACGATGAGCAGCATCTACTACACCTCGGCCTACAGCGAGATATGGGGCAATCCCGACCTGAAGCCGATGTCGGAATACAATATCAACCTGATGTGGCAACTCAACCGCAAATACACCTTCTCTGCCTTTGCCATGCTGGAGCCCGACTACTTCGTGCAGATGGCCTATCAGCCCTCCGACCGCATGGCCGTAGTAATGAAGGAGACCAACTTCGACTATTCCAACTACTTCGGCCTGCAAGCATCGGCACAGTTCCGTGTTGGCAGCTGGCTTAACGGCAACGTCATGGCCACCGCCCTCTATCGCCACGACAAGACCATCTTCTTCGACCTGCCCATCGACCGCACTTGTCTCTCTGGCATCCTCGGCGGCATGGCCGTCGCCCGACTGTCGCAAAAGCATAACATACAGTTCACCCTCAATCCATTTTTCCAGACAAAGGCCATCCAGGGTCTTTACGACATCGACCCCTTCCTGCGACTCAATGCCACCCTCCGCTACACCTCCAATAACGGGAAATGGAGTCTCGTGGCCAAGGGTGAAAATATCCTGAATGCCCACATCGACACCCGCTCCACGATAGTCAATCAAGACTACACCATGCGCGTCTGGATGCCTTACACCAACTATTCCCTCACCGCCATCTACCGCCTCGGCGACTTCAAGGAGAAGAAAAAGAAGGAAGTGGATACATCACGAATGGGATATTGAAAAAGAATCGTACATAAAACTCTCTCACTTGGATGGGCGGTCGTCGGCCTTGTGCTGGCACCGCCCTCATTATTGGACCATGTTGGACCATGGGGACAATGGCTGCCTCTATCTGAACAACGTCATGCGACCTCGACACAAGAGGCTGTCGCAACTGATGATTTATGCCACCACAGCTTGCCAGTCGCAATGCAAGCACTGCAACATCTGGAAGAAGAAAGTGGAACATCTTTCGATTGATGACATACAACAAGTGATGGAAAGCCGATGTGTGACACGACACACGACCGTCGGGCTGGAGGGTGGCGAGTTCATCCTCCACCCACAGGCGGGGGAAATTATGACATAGTTCCAAGAGCATCACCCCAACTATACACTGCTTTCCAATTGCCTGGCTCCCCGTCTTGTCATCAGAGCCGTCCGTCTCCATCATCCCCGGCACCTCTACTTCAACGAGATACAAGCGTTTGTCGATGCCGTGGAGGGTCATGGAAACAACGTCGTTTCGTCTATTGAGACGACACGAGACACCTATATGTTGATAGAAACGATAAAGCAACGCTATTCTTGATGATCATTCAAATGGGGAGACAACCTCAAACATTGGGAGATGGCCATTAGCCCGATGCTTGCGGATTTCTTCCTCTTGCCTGATGGTGACAAGGGCACAATAAAAATATCTGAGAGCCGTTATTCTTGTGATATAAATCCATAACAATATGAAGAGAAACTTTTTCATCTTAGCAATGCTCGCAATGCCTTTTATTGGCAATGCTCAAAGAGAAACAGGCAGTTGGACATTAATACCCAAGGTAGGTATCAACATAGCAAAACTGACAGATCCAGACATCTATATTGCTGAAAACGGGAAGATGGAATATACGAACAAGATAGGACTTGTGGCTGGCGCGGAATTAGAGTACCAACTTTACGAACGGTTCAGCTTGTCGGGCGGACTGCTTTATTCCAACCAGGGAACAAAGACCAAGGACAATCCTGAATTCCGCAACACATCCTCCACGCTGCACTACCTCAACATCCCCTTGACGGCCAATATCTACATTGCTCCCGACTTTGCCTTTCATGTGGGTTTGCAGCCTGGTTTTGCGCTGAAGAAGCACATCGACGAGGAAACAAAAGATGAGCATGGGAACTGGATAGACACCTCTACCGACGAGACTTGGTTCAAGACATTTGACCTTAGCATTCCCATCGGCCTGTCTTATGACATAGGTGCCATTCAAATAGACGCCCGCTATAATCTCGGTTTGACAAACGCGACAAAATATGACGCCGTCAAGATTCACAACCGGGTGATTCAGTTGACTGTGGGATACAGATTTGAGCTATAAGACAAGAGATGGGATTGCAGTATCATAATAAGTTACGGAAATCAACCCCGAAAAGAAAACTAAAATTCATCATTTACATATGAAAAAAATTATTTCTACAATCTTGTTTGTTTGCGCTATCTGCGTTAGTGTCTCAGCCCAGGATGTGAACCAGAATAGTCAAAGTTCTTGTCCCGATGACAAACACCCCCACTTGATTGACCTTGGTTTGCCAAGTGGTACGAAGTGGGCATGCTGCAATGTGGGTGCCGACACTCCAGAAGCCTTTGGCGACTATTACGCTTGGGGCGAAACCGAGGAGAAAAGCTCTTACACTCCCAAGTCGTATAAATATTGCACCGGTGTCGACACCGACGGGGATGGCTGGTATGATGAGAATGTGCAATATACGGAAGAAGAACAGGATTTCGGCGACATCATCAGCGGCACCCATGACGTGGCGCTCGTGAAATGGGGTGAATCATGGCAGATGCCAACGCTTCAACAGTTTAGGGAACTGCTTGACAATTGCTCCTCTGAATGGACGTCGGTCAACGACGTGGAAGGTCGTCGTTTCACAGGCCCTAACGGCGCAAGCATCTTCCTGCCCGCGGCGGGCAACCGTAATGGTGCCTCTCGCATCCTTGCCGGCAGCAGCGGCAACTACTGGTCGTCCACCTGGGGCACATCCGACGCTTCCAGGGCAAATGAACTCACTTTCGACTCTGGTTATACGAGTGTACACACTACTTATCGTTACAATGGGCGCAGTGTTCGCCCTGTAGGCAAATAAGTAGGAGTCTTCAGCCAAATATACAAGAGGACTCTCGCGGTCCATTCACAACCTTACTTCCGGCACCACCTGCCCATCGAGGAGGTTGATGATGCGCTGGGCATAGCCTGCGTCACGCTCGGAGTGTGTCACCATCACCACGGTGGTGCCCTCCTGGTTGAGTTGGGTGAGCAGCTGCATCACCTCCAAACCATTTTTGGAGTCGAGGTTGCCTGTCGGCTCGTCGGCGAGAATCAGTTTGGGATTCATCACCACGGCACGGGCGATGGCCACACGCTGCTGCTGGCCACCTGAGAGTTGCTGTGGGAAATGATGGGCACGATGCGAGATGGCCATGCGGCGCAGCACCTCCTCCACACGCTGTCTGCGCTCCTTCTTGGAAACGCCCAAATAAGTGAGTGGCAGTTCCACATTCTCCTCCACGTTCAGTTCGTCTATCAAGTTGAAACTTTGGAACACGAAGCCGATATGCCCTTTGCGAACCTTGGTGCGTTGGCTTTCCTTCAGTTTGCCCACTTCCTCGCCATCGAGAAAGTAGGTTCCGCTGGTGGGGTTGTCGAGCAGTCCCAGAATGTTGAGCAACGTCGATTTGCCACAACCCGACGGGCCCATGATGGCCACGAACTCCCTTTTCTTCACTTCGAGCGACACGCCGCCCAATGCTACAGTCTCCACCTCTTCAGTGCGAAACACTTTTTGAATATTTTCAAGTTTAATCATATTTTATTCTGTTTTAATATTATTGATCGGATTCTCAGAAGCAGCGCGCCAGCTCTGGACGATGACGGTGAGCAGGGAAATGATGAAGCAGGTAAACCCAGCGGCAGCGAATATCCAAGGGCTGAGCGCGATGCGATAACTAAAATTGCTGAGCCAGTCGTTCATGATGTACCACGAGACAGGTACGGCAATGACAAACGAAATCAGCATGGGGATGGAGAATGTGCGGAGCATCAACAGCAACACTTCGCCCGATGTCGAGCCCATCACCTTGCGGATGGCAATCTCCTTTTGTCGCTGACGGATGAAGAAGAGCGACAGCCCCACGTAGCCCATGACAGAGATGACGATGGCAATGAGAGTGAAGAGTGTGATAATATCCAGCGTATTCTGATGCTCCTCGAAAGTCTCGGCGATGCTGTCCTCCATGCTGAAGACATAATACTGCAGGTCATCTTCCGAGACACCTTGCTCTTGGAGCATAGACCTGAACACATTCAAGGCTTGCCTGTCACCATTTGTCTTCACCAGGTAATTGGGATTTTCCATCGTTTCCAACCTTCGGATAGCCATCGGTCGTGCATTCTCCAGCACATTGATGATGCGGAAATCCTGCAGTATCCCGGCTATGAGGTCTTTCTGGTCATCACCCCACACAAAATCCTTTTCATCGCCCGTATAGTTCAGCTGGCGCAAGGCTTCTTCGTTCAGATAGTAACCATTGTTGACAGCTCCATTGTCACGGATGGTTTTCAGTCCCAAGAGATCGAAAGCCTCCTTGTCCAAATCGGTTGTCATCAGCATTTCGTAGTCACCCTCGCTGTTTTTGACACCCTTTCCTGAGAAGTTATAGCCCGTGAAAGTGCTCCCCTGATAGCAGCCAATACGCTCAACAAAAGGCATCTTCTCCAACAGGTTTCTCACTGTCTGGCTTTTGCCCATCGGACTTCCAACATAGAACAGATTCTCCGTATTGAAGCCTAATGGTGCATGGATGAGGTGATTCAACTGCAGCCAGATGACGAGGGCAGCGGTGAGCATGGTGACTGTGACCACGTTCTGCACGATGATGAACAGACGACCCAATACCATCTTGGAGCGGAAACGGAACGAGCCCTTGACGATGTCGATAGGCTGATAGCGGGAAATATGCCACGAGGGCAGGATGCCTGAGACAAAGCCCAAGAGCAGGATAAAACCGAGACAGAGGCCGGCGCTGCCCACGCTGATATCGTTCTTCAGATTGATCTTCCCTCTGAATAGTTCTGAGGCAGCATCCTGAAAATAGAAAGCTAAAGCCAGTCCAACGGCAAAGCAGAATGCCACCATCAAGGTTGACTCGACAATCAACTTCAGCGAAATCTCTCGTTGGCTGCTGCCGAAGAGCCGTCGCGTGGCCATCTCTTTGGCACGGAACCCTGTATTGGCTACAGTCAGGTTGATGTAGTTGCTAATGGCAAAGAAGAGGATGGCGAACACGGCAGCCAGCAGGATGCGCAGTCGCGTCTTGTCGCCCTTCTGCAAACCCAAGCCATTGTTCTGCGGAGCAAACATGATATCGGTAAGTGGCGTCATCGCTGGCTTGCTGTCACGCCATACGTCGTGGTGATGCTCGTCGATGTATTTGGATGCTATCTCCCTCGTGGCAGCAACATCAGTGCCTGGCTTCATCATAAAGAACGCCTTGACTGTACCCGTGCCTCCGCTGGCAAAGGATTTGTCGTCCAGTTGGTAGCCCATCACTTGCGGATAGCGCTGCATGCTGACGATGATTTGTGTCTCATTGGGCAGCACCGTGCGGTCCATATCCTTCATCACGCCACTGACGGTATAGACTAATGTCGAATCATAAGGGTCTTCATGATTGATGAATACTTGACGCTTACCCACAATCTGCAGCGATTCGCCAATAGGGTTCTTGTCGCCAAAGAGACGATGGGCCAGCCTTTCTGTGATGACACACTTGCCGGGTGCATCGAGGGCGGTTTCGCGGTCACCTTCCACCAATGGGAAGTCAAACAATTGAAAGAACGACGAGTCCGCCAGCATGATGATGCCGTTCTCGCCGTCTGCATCCTTCACCTCTTTGTCCCCATACTTTATACGTCCCATCTGACTCATCACGCAGCAGGTCTGCTCCACATCGGGGCATAGTCGTTGGATACCCTCTGCAGCCTGAGGCCACAGGAAGAAATAATTCTCTTCACCCATCAGGTAGATGCGGTCTGCGTTCTTATGCCAACTGTCGATGCTATACTGTCGCCAGGTGTAGTCACCCATCAGGATGATGAACATCAGCGACACCACCAACCCTGCTATATTAATCAAAGTATATAGCTTGTTGTGTGAAAGGAATCTGAAAAAACTCTTCATTCGTTTTTGTTTTGATAGTGCAAAGTTACGCTATAAAAACAAATCCGCCAGCATTTTTCACACCGGCGGAAACGGATTGTCTAATAATTTGACGGTTCGACGTATGATTCTTTGACAGTGGTTCTATTGATGTCAGGTTCGCTCGTAGGTGAGCCCCATCCATGTATTGACAGGGGGGTGTTGATATGGTGTTTCGGGCGAAATCTACCCAAAAGGAGATAGCTTACTCGTTTTTGATGCTGTTGACGGGATTCTCGGTGGCAGCATGCCAGCTTTGGAAAGCAGCTGTCAGCAGATTGACCGCGAGAACGATGACAATGGAGAACATCAATGGCATCAACTCCATACGGATGGTAAGACCAGATATGCTGCTCACCATCGGAGCCAGCCAACAAGAAAGGGGGATGGCGATAACCATGGCGACAAGCGATTGGATGACCACAGTAAGGAGCAAGCGCAGGGTGATGCTGCTTATTTCAGCCCCGAAGACACGACGGATGGCTATCTCGCGCCGACGTTGGCCCACGAAATAACTATTCATGGCCATCAGGCCGAGGACCGCTATCAGCAGGGCTACGATGGTGAAGACCATCAGTACACTGAGGAACCGTTCGTAATCCTCATACCACTCCTGATGACGCTGACTGAGCGAGTGAACATCTTCAGCTTCATGACCTGTAACTGAGCTAATCTGCTGCTTGATGGCCTCCTCCACTTTTTTACGTTCACCATGGTATTTCACAAGTCCCTGGCGAGGCTTTCCGTACCTTTTGTTTACATAGTCGTCTGTATTGTCGTGGAATTCATCTACATGGAAGATTAAAAACGGTGTAGGAAGCTCCTCCTCACGCATCACGTTCTGGTAAACCATATCTGGAAAGACAGCTCCCACTTCAAAGTTCACCTTTCCGTCTGCTGTTACTATTTTCCTTTCGTCATCGTGCTTTCCGAACTGTCGTAGCAGTTGGTGGTTGACACCCACGCCATGGTTTGTATAGGTTTTCTCGGGATGAATATTCAAGATATTATAGAAACAACTGTCGCCCATCAGCAGCCGTTGGCTGACCACGGTTCCGTCATCGGCAGAAACTGTCATGTTCTCCAATCCCTCAAGGGGTGTGCCATAGCCGAAGCCAACTGCTTCCACCTCTGGCAGTGCAAGCAATTTGCTGCGGAATGTCTGCCGCTGGCTTTCATTGAGGCCGACCATGTCCCAAGTCTCGAGGATATTTTCGATGTCGTAGCCTAATGGGCGGTTCATGCGCTCACGGATGCTGCTGCCAAGCAACAGCGTGATGGTAAGCATGACAATGGCAAAGACGGCCTGCAGCACCATCAACACGTGGCTCCAACGCTGACGCACACGGCGGCGGAACGTGCCTCGCACGATGTCGATAGGTTGGTAGCCGCTGAGCACCGAGGCAGGTACGAAACCAGCCAGCAGACCCGTCAGGGCGATGAAGGCAATGAAACCGATGCCTGCCGTGACGCCTGTGTCCTTCAGCAGGTCCAAGTGGCAATCAGCCATCTCTGTCGCTTTGTCTTGCAGTGCCAGTGCCAACAGGTAAGCCAGCAAGAATGCCACAGCAGTGAAGCCTATGCTCTCGCCGATGAGTTTTGCGAAGACCTGCAGCCGCGACGAACCAAGGAGCCGTCGGGTGGCCATCTCCTTCGACCGCTCTGTGGTGAGCGACACGCTCAGGTTCACATAGTTGAAGATGGCGAACACCAGCACCAACAGGGCAACAACTACATAAAGGTGAGCCATCTCCCTACTGCCGTGATTGATATCTTCTGGTCCTAACGAACACTCCATGGCATCGTAATAGAGCATGGACAGCGGAGTGAGCGTCAGCTCCTTTGCTGCCTCCATCTGATAGATCCAAAAGAAAGTCTTCAGATAGTCGCGCATGGCGTTGTTTTTGCTCCGTAGGTCACAACCCTCACGTTCCATCAAGAACAATATGCAACAACTGGCATTATTCATCTGCTCATTGTATGCCGAATAGTGGAAGTGGCGCAGATTCTCCACGTTGAATATGCATTCGTATCCGTCGGGAATAATGGAGCGGTCGAAGTCATCCATTATGCCGCTGACGGTGTAGGTGATACGACCATTCTCGTTGTTTGTTTCCCCTAAGAACGTACCATCGTCTCCCAACACCATCTCTTTCCCAATAGGACTTTCATCAGGCCAATAGCGCTGCGCAAACGACTTGCTCACCACTATCTGGTTGGGCGCGCTGAGCACCTTGCTGCGGTCGCCTGTCAGAAGCCGATAGTCGAAGAATGTGAAGAAATTGGACCCTGCAACAAGCACTTTGGTGTCTGCCTTCTGTCCTCCAATGTTAAATGTCATATTGTAGCCGGCAATGGAGCACCAGTCCTCCACCTCTGGGAAGCGGTCTTTCAGCCGCTCGCCTACGCGGAAGTTTGACATCATGCACATCTCATTGCCCAATACGAATGTGCGGTCTGCTCGTGTCTGGTAGTTCTCCACCGTCGTCTGACGATAGATGAGGTCGCCTAACAACAAGAGGAAAGCCATCGACAGGCACAGCCCAACGATATTGATAAAGGTAAACAGCCTGTGACGGCTAAGAAACTTCAGATAACTATTCATATTGATTTCGTACTAATTTATTACTAACACCTCGTTGTCTTTGTATGCCTCGTATCCGCTGGTGACAACGCGCTCTCCAGGCTCCAGTCCTTCGAGCACTTCGTAGTACTGCGGATTTTGGCGGCCAATGCGGATGTTGCGGCGATAAGCCTTGGTTCCACTCTTATCGAGCACGAAAATCCATTGGCCACCTGTGGTCTGGAAGAAGGTGCCGCGAGGGATGAGGACGGCCTGCTCGGGCTGGCCCAACTCCAAATCAATGTAATAGGTCTGGCCTGTGCGGATGTTCTCCGGTCGCTCGCCCTGGAAGACGAAGTCGCAGCGGAACTTGCCCTCACGGACTTCGGGATAGACCTTGCGCACCTGAAGTTGGTATTTTTTGTCTCCACGGGTGAAGGTGGCTGTCAGTCCTTGACGTACGCGGTCGATATAGTGCTCGTCTATCTGTGCCTGCACCTTGTAGTCAGAGAGGTCGTTCAACTGACCAATCTTCTGTCCAGGTTGGATGCTCTGACCCAGTTCCACGTCGAGCAGTCCCAGTTCGCCGGTGGCCGTGGCCCTCACCTCAAGTTTGTTTTTGCGCTTCCTCACCAGCATGACATTCCGGCGCATGTTTTGCAGATTATCCTCCATCTGGTCCATCTGTACGCTTCGGTAGAGGCTGTCTTGTTTCAGCCGACGGCCCACCAACGAGCGTTTTTGTGCCGACAGCTGATAGTCCTCTTGCGACTGCACGTAAGCCTCACGGTTGATCATTTTCGCATCATAGAGACGCTTGTTTTGCTCGAAAGTACGCTGTTTGCGGTGCGTGTCCATATCCAATTGCGCCTGTTCTGTCAGGTTGTTGAGCCTATCCTGCTGCATGGCCACCTGTGTGTTGCGCAGCAGGTTTTGCTTCTCCGCCAACTCCGACTCCGCATTCAGTATTTGCAAGTCGAGGTTGGAGTTGCTCAGGCGCACGATGACATCGCCCTTGTGCACCATCGAGCCCTCCTCAACGACTTTCTCCATCACAATGCCACCCTCCTCGGGAGATATCTGCACCAACTGGATGGGCAGCACCTGACCGTTGGTGCGCACATAGTCCTTGAATTCCGCGCTCTTCACCTCACAGATGGTCAACTCGTCTTGCCCCACTCTCAGAGTAGAGGCGTGATTGCCGAGAACCACCCATCCCAGCATGGCCAACAGCAGGCATCCACCAACAACATACGGTCCATGCTTTTTCAGATGGAAGCCCTTCTTTTTTTCAATTACTCTGTCCATATCGTCATTCCTTGATAGTATCTTACCAACTGTTCCTTGACCATGGCCATCAGACGGCACTGCAACAGCGTAGCCTTGGAATGCAGCAGTTGTGCCAAGGTGGTGTGCAGGTCGATGGCGGTGCTCAGCCCCTCCCCATACTGGTGGTATGTCAATTGATAAGCCAGCGAGTCGGCCTCCACCTTTTTCTCCATTTGTTCCGTCTGTTTGAGATACCCACGCCAGTCGAGCCATGCCTCGCGGCTCAGTTTTTCCAGTTCGGCATGCTTCTGCTCGTAAGCCTCGCATGCCATCTGGTAATTGTTTTTCGCCTTGCGGATGTTCGTCACCGTCTGCATGCGGTTGAAAATCGGTATGCTCAGCGTGACTCCCACATACTCGCCCATGTTGTTGCTGAATTGCTTTCCAAAGGATGAGACCGTCTGTGCATGCAAAGTCTTGTAATAAGTGGTGCTCAGGCCCGCGCTTAGTGAGAGAGTAGGGAAAAGGGGGGCGCGAGCCTGGCTCCACTCATGTTTGGATGTTTCCACCTGATATTGCGCTTGCTGCAAGGTAGGGAGCAATGGAGAACAAAAAGGCAGCATGGCATCCTGTCGATGGTAATCAGAAAACCCTAATTGGTGAGATTTGGGTTTGGCATCATCGAAAGGCGAGACAACGGAAAGGATGTCCGACAACGGATAAGCCATCTCTTTTTTCAGTTCCAGCAAGGCGGCTGCAAGGAGGTTCTGCTGACGGGTCACCTCATAGTCGGCCTCGGCATGCTGCGACTCCACCAATGCCACATCGGCGGCACTCTTGCGTCCCACCTCTTCCAACAGATGTGTCTGCCGCAACAGCAACTCGGTTTCCTGCAGTTTCTCCTGAGCCATCCTTACCATACCCTCATCATACACCACATTGACGTAGGCTTGCAGCACATTCAACGCAATCTGGTCCTGCTGCTGCCTCAATGCCTGATGCCCCATCAACACGCTTGCCTTGGCTGCCTTCAGCGCATGCAGACGGTTGAATCCATCGAACACCGGCAACGAAACCTGAACAGAATAGCCATTATAAAAGGTGCTTACATCGGTATAGCCGTTGGTTTCCGGGTCAATCGCCCTTCCGAAGTTATACTGCGCACCGATGCTGGCGTCCACGGCAGGAAGAAAGCGTCCGGCAGCACTGGCTTGGGCCACCTTGTAGTTGTCGAGTTCCAATTCTGCCCGCCTCACCTCATGGTTGTGCTCCACGGCATACTGCATGCACTGCATCACCGTCCAACGGGGCTGAGCCTCCGTCTGTGCAGCATAAAACGCCAGGATGGCAAATAGGATTTTTCTCATACCATTTTTCTTTTTGTACACTGCAAAGATACATTCCTTCCGAGGAACCCGCAATCTTTTTCGGGCGGTGGAAAGCTGATTGTCTAAAAATTATACACCTTGCCGTATGATTCTTTGACGGTTTGTTTGTACCTTCGCACCCATGAAAAAGTATGGAACCATTTTAATCGCTGACGACAATGCCGCAGTACTGACCGCCATGCGCTATTTGCTCGACTCCACGTTTGAGCAGATACTGACCACCACCAAACCCGATGACATTCTGAAACTGATGGCCCAACAACCCGTTGACATCATCTTGCTTGATATGAACTTCACCCTTGGAGTGAACAGTGGCAGCGAGGGACTGTTCTGGCTGCGCACCATCCGCAAACACCATCCCCAGACTCCTGTCGTATTGCTGACAGCATACGCCGACGTCTGCCTGGCTGTGAAGGGACTGAAAAACGGTGCCTCGGACTTCATCGCCAAACCTTGGGACAATGATGAGTTGGTGCGCAAACTGAAAGACGTGCTCGACATACAGAACGAGATTGTCACCCTCGACGAGATGGAAGCACAGCATATCCGGCGTGCCATCGACCACTGCCACGGCAACCTGAGCCGCGCCGCGGAGATGTTGGGCATAACGCGCCAGACCCTCTATAACAAGATGAAAAGACTATAAGATTGAAGATTGAAGATTGAAAATTGAAAATTGAAAATTGAAAATTGAAAATTGAAGATTGAACTCTGCCGAGTCGCGATAAAAATCAGCGAAGATAAAATTGAAGATAATGATTGTAATCTATATCATAATAGGCATCATCATAATGGTATGTTTTGCATGGCATGTGTATCACCAGCGGAAGTTGCGGTTGCGCGCCTACCTCATGCAAGAGGCCATCCGCAATCACGATTTCACCTTCCGCCTTCCTCTCGATGGTCTCTTGCCGGGGGAACGGGCCATGCAAGAAACACTGAACAAGTTGGGAGAAACCATCCGTCAGCAAATGAATCAAAATGAGGTGGAATCATGGGAACGGTTGACCCGGGTGCTGACCCACGAGATAATGAATGCCACAGCTCCCATCACCAGCATCAGTCAATCCCTCCTTGACCGCGACGACGTGAAAGGTTCTCCTCTTGAACCAGGCATTCAGGCTATCTTCGACACCAGCCGCCATCTGAACAACTTCGTGGTGAATTACCGCAAGATGTCGGAACTGGAAAAACCTGTATTGGCAAATTTACCTCTTCGTCCAATGTTTGATGATGTATGTAAAGCCTACCCGGAACTGAATTGGGAGGTTGACATACCCACAGACATGAACGTCCGTGCTGATGCTGGGATGTTGCGGCAAGTGCTGATTAACCTGGCAAAGAACGCAGCGGAAGCAAAAGCCAAAAGAATGGTTATACAACAAATAGAGGAACCGTCGAACAACCAGCAATTGATGCTTCACATTGGCAATGACGGCCTGCCCATCCCTGCAGAAAACCGACAGTCGCTCTTTGTTCCATTCTTTACCACCAAGCGTGGCGGAAGCGGTATCGGCCTTTCACTCAGTCGCCGCATGATGATACAGCAAGGTGGTATGCTCGACCTTGCAGAAAAGCCTTTGTCGGGATGCCATGCTGGTTTCATCCTCACCATTCTGGTTTCGCAACAAAATCAATAGGGTGAAGGTACAAAACACCCATATAATAAACTGTTGCCACACTCCTCATCAACAATGGCAGCATGGATGCAGACAAAGAGCCAGAAAAAGAAGACATCGTCAGTCAAGACACCTCAGATGACACATTAGTTGAAAAGACACAGTGGCCATGGATTGACAATGTTGCAAATTATTGGGAAAAAAGTTTGAAGAATATTTGAATAATTGTAATTTTGCACCACAAACATAATCAATAAAGGAGGATGAAAGCATAACCCATTTTTTATCATGAAAAAGAAATCTCTCAAAGACCTTTTGAGCCTCGCCACATTGGGCGACTTGAAGTCATTTGTAACAGAATATGCCAGGAGCAACAAACGCTTCGGTGAAAAATTGGCTGATTACCTGGCCGATATATATCTTGATGAAGAGGAAGGCGCCGAGGAACTGATTGGCAGGCTTGAGGATGCCTTTATGGCAACCACCAACATCGGTGACAGATGGCATCCGTATGATGTAACAGACTGGGATGAGGTGTGCAGTGAGGCGGAATACGTTCTGACCGATGCCCGTCGGCTTCTCGAAATAGGGAATGCCTCCGCTGCTCTACAAGTGTGCATCCGGCTTATTGAACTGGCAGACAATGAGGACCTCAACTATGTGGATGAGATGGACGAATGGGGTATGAATGACCTGTTTGAGAAGTGTGGCGACCTGTTGGTCGACAGCATCTCCTGCAAGGACTTGTCCCAAGAGGAGAAAGACGAGGCAGTGGCATTTCTTAGGAAAAAACTGAGATGTGAACTGTGGAATATGGGCTACCTTGACACTGGCGATTTGCTGCGTCGGGCTACAGCAGTCTCACAGTCTGATGAGTCGATATTGCGACTGCTCGATGGTCTGATCAGCGAGGCATCCTATGAATCAGACATAGTGAAATACGTGAGACAGAAAATCGCCTTGCTAGAGAAAATGGGACTGAAAAAAGAAGCCCAAGATGTTATCAGCAACTATCTCTATCTGCCAGACATACGAAAAGACGAACTCCGTAAAACTTTGGACAAGAAGGACTACAAAAAGGCTTTCTCTTTAGTGGAAGGAGGTCTCAAAATTGCCAAGGAGAAAGGACATAGCACGATGGATTGGATGGAGGCGGAACTTGAAATACATACCCGAATGGGCAACAAGCCGATGCAATTGGCACTTTGCCGTCAACTGTTCATTCACCATAATGGGTCCATGGAATTATATGAGCGACTGAAGCAACTTGTATCTCCAAAAGAATGGAAAGCATTTCTTGCCCAATTGCTTTCAGAGACAAAAATGGACTCTTGGTATAGCTCCAGCATCGAGGCTGATATTTATGTGTCGGAGAACGACAGCGACCAGCTTTTCTCTTTACTGATGGGTGACCGCCATCATACCCTCGACATGTTTGACAAGTATTCCCTTCATGTGAGGAATGAACATTCCTCAGAAATACTTACCGAGTATGTTGTGATGCTGAAAGACTATGCAGCCCGGAACATGGGTGCCAAGCATTATGCCCGCATACGTTATGCCATGGAGTCAATGTTGAAAATCAAAGATGGGAAGACGGCTGCCCATCAATTGGCTGGCTATTTTCGTGAGACATACCGTCGCCGACCGTCATTCATGGCCGAAATCAGCAAGTTTTAGTCGATAAAAGTTTTTATGATTATCCACATGTTTCCGATTACTCCTTTTCTCCGTGACTCCGTAGACCCGGCCATTCAAAAAAATGGAAACTTCATACGGACTCGAGCATCCAGCCGATATGCAGAAACTCGAAAAAGACAGCGATGACTTCCGGCGACTGCTCTGCCTTATGGGAGTGAAGCTGCAACAACTGTCAAGAATGACAGGAATCAGTTATGAGACTATCAACAAGGCAAAAAATGATTGTTGGAATCTTCGTAAAGACAAGGATGAACACTTGATATACAATGGATGACCTAATCAAATAAGAATAAAAAAAATGTCAAAGAAAAAGCATAAGAAACAGCAAATGGGACAACAGTTCCTGACGCCCGAACAGTTTATGAAGCAGCGTGCACGCTCATTGGAGATTGGCGCTTGTTACATTTCGGAGGTCATGAAGGATTGTGGCGAGGGGCACGTCATAGTCACCCGACGGCATACCGGTGGGCGTATCAGTTTGGCCATGTATCTCGTGGACATCTATTGCCTCGGTGTGAAAGACTCTTTCTTTCGACTCAGGCTTGAAGAAGAGGAATTGGAAGAGATGCTCGACCGTGGTTCCATTCTACGTGAGTGTTCCTATGATGAAGCCCACAACTGGGTGTACGGTGCCATTGCCTGGGCCGAGGAGGCGGGCATAGAACCCGACAAGTCGTTTGCCATTACAAAGTACATGCTTGAAGAGGACACCGATGACATACCACTGATAGAATATGAGTTCGGATACAATGGCAAGCATCTCTTGATGGCCAACAACAATTTGGAGGCCAGCCGATACTTGCCACTGATGAAGAAGAACCTGGGCGAGGGTAATTATTCGTTCACCATCAAAACAGATTATGACGAGGGCCTGGACTGGGATCCAGATAGAATACAAGAACGACTGGAACATGCCAGCGAAAACCCTATTTTCAAGAGTTATGGTCCCAGCACGGAATATACCTACCGCCATCCTGAGTATCCCCAAACACTCCAACTCGACGGTCCGGAATGGCTCTACAGCAAACTACTGAGTACGGATACCGCATTGTATCTTCCAGAAGAGTTGACCAAACGTATCTTGGAACTGCCCCGCGACATGGTGAGACACGACTTGGAGCAAATAGTACTCTACCACATAGGCCTGACTTGCGACGGAATCCCCGATGACTACGACCCAGATGGTTATACAGGCATCCTTTCCAACTGCACCGTCCTTTTAGGCGAAGTGGGCAATGAGGAAAGCAGCCTCGATGTGGTCCTGGAATTGTTGCGCCAGTCCCTCGATTTCATGGACTATCATTTTGGTGATGCCGGTGACGAGATATTTGTCCCTACATTATATCTGCTTGGACAGAACAGGCTTGATGTGCTGATGAACTTCGTCAAAGAAGAAGGTCTTACAACGTTCTTCAAATGCCATGTGTTCCCTGCCGTGGCACATATCGCACTCGTGCAGCCGGAGCGGCGAAACGAAGTCGTCAGTTGGTTCCGCGAAATAATACGCTTCGCCACGAAGATGCTGCCGAAGACACAGTGGATAGACAGCGACCTGGCCGGACTGATGCTGCACAGCCTACTAGACATACAAGCAAAGGAACTCCTGCCGGAGCTTCGTGAGATGTTCGCCACGGGACTTGTCGACCTTGGAGCCTGTGGGGATTTCGCCGACGTGACACGCATGATCGCCAACCCCCGTTATATCGGCGACCCATCAGCCTATGAAACAGACATCTACAAACGTTTCGCGAATATGAAAAAACATTGGGAGAAATGAATCATAATGGAATAGACGAGTAAATTTGCCAACTAAAATAACTATTTTAGCAATCGGTAACAATAAACTAGAAAAAATGAGAAATGGGACAGCGCACCGCTGTCCCTGACTTGCCATCTTTACGGGGAAGTTGCAACTATCCCTTCAACTTCTCGAAAAGTATCTTCATTCCTTCCGAAGCACCCATTTTCAAATGCTGGAAGCCATCTGTCTGCTGCACCCTCACATCCCCCGGGTCGATGAGATAGATGGGAGCCTGTGAAGGCACGTAATGCACCAGCCCGGCGGCGGGATACACCACCAGCGAGGTGCCGATGATGATGAAGATGTCGGCCGTGGAACATTCGCGGGCGGCCACCTCGATCATAGGGACGGCTTCCTGGAAAAAGACGATGTGAGGACGGAGCAGGGAGCCATCGCCAGCCTTCGTGCCCGGCACCACCTCGGGATTCTCACGCGTGAGGGTCTTGATGTAACGGGGGTCGTAAGGGTCGATGCTGGAACACACCTTCATCAATTCTCCATGGAGGTGTATGACCTTCGTGCTCCCGGCTGCCTCATGCAGGTTGTCCACATTCTGTGTCACCACGGTGACATCATAGTATTTCTCCAATTCCGCCACCAGGCGATGACCCTCGTTGGGTTTGGCGTCGAGACACTTGCGGCGCAACATATTGTAAAACTCCGTTACCAATTTCGGGTCACGCAACCAGCCATCGTGGGTGGCCACTTTCTGAACAGGGTAATTCTCCCATAAGCCGTCATAATCGCGAAAGGTTTTCAAACCACTTTCCACCGACATGCCCGCTCCAGTAAGAACAACGATTTTTTTCATAAAAAAGAGGTTTAAAGTCGTATGTTTTATTAATAATGTACAAAAATAACACTTTTTCTTCAAATCACAATTCCCTTTCGAAGAAAAAATAGTAACTTTGCCGAACTTTTTAAAATGCATTTTAATTTTTTATAACGATTTATGGACAAAGTTAGTTACGCTTTGGGGCTGGGCATCGGGCACCAACTGATGCAGATGGGTGCTTCAGACCTGAACATCGACGACTTCGCAGAAGCCATCAAGGATGTCCTGACAGGAAATCAACCCAAAGTCGCCAACAAGGATGCGCAACGCATCGTAGAAGACTATTTCAAGGAAAAAGAACAGAAGTTGAATGCCGACAAGGCAGCAAAAGGGAAAATCGCCCGTGAGGCCGGCGAGCAATTCCTCAAAGAGAATGCCAACAACGAAGGCGTGATCACCCTTCCCAGCGGCTTGCAATACAAGGTGCTTCAAGAAGGCAATGGCAAGAAACCCAAGGCCACAGACCAAGTGGTGTGCCACTACGAAGGATTCCTCATCGACGGCACCGTCTTCGACAGCAGTTACCAAAGAGGCGAACCCACCAAGTTCCCACTCAACGGTGTCATCACCGGATGGACAGAAGGACTCCAGCTCATGCAAGAAGGTGCAAAATACCGCTTCTTCATCCCATACCGACTCGCTTACGGCGAAGGCGGGGTGGGAACACTCATACCCCCCTACTCCACCCTCATCTTTGATGTGGAACTCATTGAAGTAAAATAAAAACATCATATCAACAAAAAAAACAAGAAAATGAGAAAAATTTCATTACTTGCCGTTTTGGCAATCGTCTTGGCCACCACCTTCTCTTGTAAAAAGTCAGGCAAAGCCAACCTCAAAACCGACGTGGACACCATCAGCTATGCCATCGGACTACTCAATGGCGGACAACTCCAAATGTTCCTTGAGCAACAAGGAATGGACTCCACCTGCATCTCCGACTTTATGAAAGGCTTTAAAGAAGGAGCAAATAATATAGGAGACAAGAAAAAGCAAGCTTACTACATGGGCCTGATGCAAGGCATGCAGATGACAGAGGGTCTTAACAAAGAAATCTTCGGTGGTGATGATGGCGACGAGAAAATCTCAGTCCCCAAATTCATGGCCGGACTCAAAGCTGGCTTGAAAAAAGACACCTCTGTGTTCAAGCCCGAGGTAATTCAGGGAAAGCTTGAAGGCATGGTAAATTCCGCCCACAAAAAAGCAATGGACAAGAAATACAAAGAGGAAAAGGAAAAGGGAGCCAAATTCCTCGCTGAAAAAGCCAAGGATCCTAACGTGAAAAAGCTGGCCAATGGCGTGCTATACAAGGTTATCAAGGAAGGCAACGGCCCCGTGCCCAACGACTCCACAGCCAATAAAGTGAAAATCAACTATGAGGGCAAGCTCATCGACGGTACCAAATTCGACAGCAGCTACGACAGGAAAGAACCCGCCGAGATGCTCATCAGCCAAGTGGTTCCTGGTTTCAGCGAAGCACTGAAGCACATGCCTGTCGGCTCCATATGGGAAGTATACATCCCCGCCGACCAAGGATACGGCGAGCGTGAGGCAGGACAAATCAAACCTTTCTCCACCCTTATTTTCAAAATCGAGTTGCTCGAAATCTTGAAGAATGACGCACCCAAGAATGGAGCACCGAAGCAGGTAATGCCTGTTCAGATGGCACCGACAAAATAAGACCTGTATGAAAAGGTTTATCATCATATTGGCACTCGTCCTTGTGGCGAGTGCCTCTTTCTGCCAAGGAACTGGTGGCAAGAAAGAAAAGAAAAAGAAAGGAAAGAAAGCGAAAGTTGAGGCACCTGTCACCCTTGACACAACCGCCGACTCACTCAGTTATGCCATGGGCATGGACGCCACCAACGGCCTCATCCCCTTCCTCCAGCAACAACTGGGGGTTGACACGGCATATATGTACAAGTTCGTGGAAGGCTTCATGGCTTCCTTCGACAAGGAGCAGAACAGCAAGGAACTCACCGCCTATGCCGGCGGCGTGCAGGTTGCGCATATGTTGGAGGATAGGATGATTCGCCAAGCCAACCAGCAAATGAGCGGCGTCGTAGACAGCATCAACACTGAATTGTTTTACAAGGGGTTCCTCGCATGGTTGCAGAAGGACACCACCCTTTTCAACTCCGACAAAGCACAGAAATACATCGTCGAGACCAAGGAGGCTGCCAACCATAAGATAATGGCAAAAAACATGGAATTCCTCACCATCAACTCCATCAAGGAAGGCGTGAAAACAACATCCTCAGGCCTGCAATACAAAGTGCTGCAGGAGGGTCATGGCGAGATAGCCACCAAAGACGACGAAGTGGAAGTGAAATATGAAGGAAGACTCATCGACGGAACCATCTTCGACAGCAGCTACGAACGCAACCCTCAAACCACCAAGTTCCGTCCAACACAAGTCATCAAAGGATGGACTGAAGCACTCACCATGATGCCCGAAGGCAGCATTTGGGAACTATACATACCGCAAGACCTCGCCTACGGCGAGCGTCAGGCTGGCAAGATACCACCCTACTCCACCCTCATCTTCAAGGTGGAACTCATCAAGGTCATCAAGAAATAATTTTCATATCCGTTTTCGGGATGAGCGTGACGCCCATCCCGAAAACTTTCCACAAACACTTTTTTCATATCACCGAAACCCACAGATATTTGTGAGGAATTTTTGACTAATTCGTGATAATTCGTATAAAAAATACCAAGTCATTATTTAAATGAAAACATTCGAAGAACTTGGTGTCGCCGAAGAGATTCGCCGCGCCATCACAGAAATGGGATTCGAAAATCCCATGCCCGTGCAGGAAGAGGTCATCCCCTACCTTCTCGGCATCGGCAACGATGTCATCGCACTGGCACAGACAGGAACAGGAAAGACCGCTGCTTACGGCATACCGCTCCTGCAGAAAATCAACCCCAATGACCACACCACCCAGGCTCTCATCCTCTCACCAACACGAGAACTGTGCCTGCAAATCAGCGACGACCTGAAAGACTTCTCCAAATATATGGAAGGAGTGCGCATCGTCCCCGTCTACGGGGGTACATCCATCGTCAACCAAATCAACGCTCTCAAAAAAGGTGTACAAATCATCGTCGCCACTCCTGGACGCCTCATCGACTTGATGAACCGAGGCGTGGCAAAACTCGACAACGTCGTCAACGTCGTCCTCGACGAGGCAGACGAAATGCTCAACATGGGCTTCTCTGAAAGCATCGACGAAATACTCGAAGGTGTGCCGGAAACCCGCAACACGCTCCTCTTCTCCGCCACCATGAGCAAGGAGATAGAGGCCATCGCCAAGAATTACCTCCACGACCACAAGGAAATCGTGGTGGGAAGCCGCAACGAGGGGGCTGAGCATGTCAACCACATCTACTACATGGTGCATGCCAAAGACAAATACCTCGCACTGAAACGCATCGTTGACTACTACCCCAAGATTTTCGCCATCATCTTCTGCCGCACCAAGGTGGAGACACAGGAAATCGCCGACAAACTCATCCGCGATGGTTACAACGCAGAGTCGCTGCACGGCGACCTCTCGCAGCAACAACGTGACCTCACCATGCAGAAATTCAGGCAGCACCTCACACAACTCCTTGTGGCCACCGACGTGGCAGCACGTGGACTCGACGTGGATGACCTCACACATGTCATCAACTTCGGACTGCCCGAGGACATCGAAAACTACACCCACCGCAGCGGACGTACAGGACGCGCAGGCAAGAAAGGAACGTCCATCTCCATCGTCCACACCCGCGAACAGAAGAAAATCAAAAACATTGAGAAGGAAATCGGCAAGAAATTCATCGAGGCCGACCTACCCACGCCGCAGGAGATTTGCACAAAGCAACTCTACCGCGTGATGGACCAGATAGAGAAGACCGACGTGAACGAAGAGGAAATCGCACCCTTCATGGAAGAAATCAACCGCCATTTCGAATACATGGAGAAGGAAGACCTCATCAAGAAAATCGTCTCGCGCAACTTCGGCCGCTTCCTGGCCTACTATGCCGACGCACCCGTGATAGAGAAACCCAGCGCCAAGAGCGAGCGCTCGAAAGGCGAAGGGAAGGGAAAAGGCCGACGTGGCAAGACGGAGAAAGGCTACCGTAGGCTCTTCATCAACCTCGGGAAGGTCGACGGATTCTATCCCGGGGAAGTGATGCAGTTCATCAACAAGCATGTCTCAGGCCGACAGGAGGTGGGACACATCGACCTGATGAGCAAGTTCTCCTATATCGAAGTGCCGGAAGAAGATGCTGAACTGGTCATGCAGTCGCTCGACGGCACCACCTACAAAGGCCGCGAGGTGAGATGCAACGATGCCGATGAGAAAGGACACGGTAAAAACAACCGTGGTGGCAGGAGTGCCTCCCAAGGAAGAGACACCAGGGAGGACCGACCGCGTACCGACGATTTCGCACGCTTCGAGAAAAAACCGAAACGGAAGCCGGCCAGGGAAGAAAGCCACCAAGAGCCTCGCAAGCAGAAAAAAGGCACAAGAGGCGCGGCACGCATGGAAAGCGGGCGGCAAGATGACTGGCGACAGTTCTTCCAAGGACACGACATCATACTACGGGGTGAAGAGCCTGACTTCAACGAAGAAGGATGGGCTCGACGCAAGCCGAAGAAAAAGAAATAGTTTGAAAAAGGGCTGTGCTTTTGTGGCACAGCCCCTTTTTAGAAGTCAACGAAGTCATAGTAGTTATCGGCTTCGCTCGAAGTTATAGACAATACTTCGTGCACGTTGCCATTGCTTGGCAAACCTGCCCATTCTATTCGACCCGAAAAGAATTGGCACAGTAGGAAAGTGCTAATACTTGAAGCTTGAGCCACCCACGAATTCACGCATGATGCTTGTGGGTGGTATTTCCTTGTCGCTCACGGGAAGGAAATAGTGGATGAACTTCTGCAATCTGTGGGCCTCGGTGTATTCAGGGCAGTTTTTGGGCACGGTGGAAAGGATGACCTCGGCATTGTTGCGCAGCACGGCGAACTCGATGTTAAGTGCCGAATTGAACATCACGTCGGCCGTTTCCTGGAACGGAAGAATCCATTTCTCCTCTGCCTCGCACACGTTGGGCCACATGCTGATGGTCTCACGGGCGGAATACGCCCCCTTGTTGTAATCACGGATGATGCGTCGCAGCAAGCGGTTGTCACGCGTCGGAATCCAGTTATGGTCGTCAAGGGAAATGCTGGTGAGTGCGGAAACGAACACCTTGTAAGTGGCAATGCCGGGAAGGTTTTCCAACAACAACGGATTGAGTGCATGGATGCCCTCGATGATGAGCACGTTGTCGCTCTGCAACTTCAATTTCTTGCCATTGAACTCCCGCTTGCCGGTGACGAAATTATATTCCGGCACCTCCACCCGCTCGCCGGCGATCAGCCGTCCCAGGTGGTTTTCGAGCAAGGCACAATCCACAGCCTTGATGTTGTCGAAGTCATATTGGCCATTGGGTAGCAACGGAGTATCGACCCTATTGACGAAATAGTCGTCGGTGGAGAATGATATGGGCCGAAGTCCGCAAGCCAGCAATTGCACGGAGAGACGCTTGGTGAACGTGGTCTTGCCCGAACTCGACGGTCCGGTGATCAACACGACCCGCACAGGATTCTCTGGCACGCGGAACTTGCGGTCGATTTCCTCTGCTATCTGCACGATTTTCTTCTCCTGCAAGGCCTCGCTCACCTGTATCAATTCCGAGGCATACCCCTTGAGGATGGCCTTGTTCACATCACCGGCATTCGATAGCCTCATGATGATGTCCCAACGCACCTTTTCCGCAAACACCTCGAAAGTGCGAGGCATATCCCTCATCTCACCTAATTTCGATGGGTTTCGGCTGTCGGGAACGCGAAGAAGCATGCCGTCGTTCAGCAATTCCAACCCCCATACTTTCAAATACCCTGCAGATGGCACCAACGGGCCGTAGTAATAGTCCACGGTGTCGCCCAACGTGTAATAGTCACTGTAAATCTGACCAGATGTTTCCAAGAGTTTCACCTTGTCGGAAAAGCCCCTTTCCTTGAACACCCTGATGGCTTCCTCCGTCGTGGCCTCCGTCCTCCTGAATGGCATATCAAGGTTGATGATTTCCTGCATGCGCACCCTGATGCGCTCCACATCCTCCTGGGTGAGGATTTCGTTACCACGTTTTTTGAAATTGCAATAATACCCCCTTGACAAAGAGTGCTCGATGAAAAGTTTGCTGCCGGGAAACAGGTCGCTTGTCGCCTTGTAGAGCACGAAGCATAGGGAACGCACATAGACAAGGAATCCCGCTCCCTCCCGGGCATCGAGGAACTCCACGTCGCGGTTTTGGAAGAGTCTGAACTTCAGTCCCTGAGCCGTGTTGTTCACTTTGGCGGCCACGACGGGATAAGGCAGGTTGATTTCTTCGGCGAAAGCCTGATAGACATCGAGCAGCGAGGTTCCTTCCAGGAAGCTCTTGGTGATGTTGATGTTCTTGCAGCGAATTTGAAGCATGGGAAAAATGGTTTGTATGTGCTGTTAAGTTATGAATAATGATGACGTAAAATGCATAGAGACGGGAAAAAATCCCGTCTCTACTCTAACACCTGGTTATTGTGCGTTGATTTCCTTGAGCAGTCTGTCGGCATGTCCCCAGCGGTCCATCATGAAGAGTACGAAGCGGATGTCTACGCCGATGCAGCGTGCCAATTGCTTGTCGAAGAAGATGTCGCTGGAAAGGCTGTCCCAGTTGCCGTCGAAAGCCAGGCCGATGAGTTCACCTTTCCCATTGAACATCGGCGAGCCGCTGTTGCCACCTGTGATGTCGTTGTTGGTGAGGAAGCATAGTTGCATCTTGCCCGTGGTGCGGTCGGTGTATGGTCCAAAATCCTTTGCTGAGAGGAGTTGCCTCATGATAGGCTCTGCCTCATACTCCACATTCTCGCTGGCCTTGTCCATCTTGGCAACAATGCTCTCAGCTGTGGTGTAGTAGCCTGACCCCATGCCGTTGAGCATATACTCGCCCACCTGTCCGTAACTGAGACGCATGGTGAAGTTGGCATCGCTGTAATGGGGTTGGTCTTGCTCCATGCGAATGATGGCATCGCAGAGGTAGCGCTCCTGTTCATCGATTTGCGACGACCTCAACATCAACCCAAGATATAGTCCAATGACTTTGCTATAAATATTCCGTCCGAAAGCCACACCGGGGTCTTTCTCGAATTCTTCCTTGTTGAAATAGATTTTGGTGCCATCCTTCATCAGGAGTGAATTGTCGTAGAGATAGTCCACATAAGCCGCATAGTCGTTGTTGTATTTCGTCTTGATTTCCTCGTAGAAGTCAGGCCAATATTCCTCATCCACTTGCTCGGCATAGTTCTTGAGCATGGCAGCGAGCACTTCCTTGTCGAGTGCCTTGTCCCATTTGTCGCTGTTGTCTTCGAAAATGTAGTATTGCTCTTCGGGATTGTCTTCAGGACCTAATGCCTCCTTGCCCGTCAAGGTTTTCAGGAAACGGGTGAAAAGTTCGCTGGTGGTGAAGAAAGACTCGTAGATGTTGTTAACGACGAAATTAGGCATTTTGTTTTGTGCGTAGAGACTTTTGAGTGTATCCAAGTCCAATTTGTCCTTGAGATAGCCTGTCTTGTCCACCCACTGCCGAATCTTCTCCTCGTAAGCCGCTTTCTGCGCGATGAGGCCGATGGAGTCGATGCACTTGTTCATACCGATGGCGTTCTTCCAATAGTTGGAACTTTCAGCATACTTGCTGTCATACATGATGCGTACGGCCTCGCTGGCCCTCATGTGCTTGATCATCACATCCTGCTTCACCCCTCTCACTTGTGCGCGCACGGCATTTTCCACGTCGCGCATCTCCTGGATGCCATAAGAGGAGCGATAGCGCTGGGTGCTTCCCGGATAGCCGATGGTCATGGCGAAGTCGCCGGCCTTGTATCCCTGCATCGACACTTGAGCCCACCGTTTGGGATGATAAGGCACGTTGTTCTCACTGTATGCCGCCGGACCGTTGGTCTTGGGGTCGGCATAGATGCGGAAGACGGAGAAGTCGCACGTCTGTCGGGGCCACATCCAGTTGTCGGTCTCACCGCCAAACTTACCCATGGACTTCGGAATTGCGAAGACAAGCCTCAAGTCGGTGAAGTCCTGATAGGTGGTGGCATAAAAGCGGTTGCCCTCGAAGAAGGGGTCGATGCTCACATGCAACGACTCGTCGATACGCTTCACCGAATCGGTCATCACTTGGGTGAGAGAGTCGATGAATTCCTCCTGACCGAAAGTGCTGAGATCTTCGAAACCCTTAGCCTTGAGCATGTCGGTGATGTCCCTTTGGTCTATCATGAAACTGACGAACATGTTTTCATTGGGCAGTTCTTCCTCATAACTTTTGGCATAGAAGCCGTTGAGCATGTAGTCGTGCTCCACAGTGGAGTGGCTGCGGATAGCCTCAAAGCCACAGTGATGGTTGGTGAACACCAGTCCGTTGGGAGAAACCACGACACCGGTGCAAAAGCCACTGAAGTTGACAACGGCGTTTTTCAATGCATTGTCACCATAATACAAATCATTGTAAGGCATGGTACAACCTTCATTCTGCATGATTTCATACACTTGAGGTGGAAGGTTGTAAAGAGTCCACATGCCTTCATCGGCCTTGGCCTGGAATGAAGCGACCACGCAGGTCAGCAATAAAATAGTTTTTCTTATCATAATGCTATTGGTTTGGATTATCCTAAAACTAATGTTCTTGATCATTTGAAATACTTTCCCACGATAGGCAGTGTTTTGAGCGGGAAGTCGCGCTTGATGGCATAAGCCACGAAAACCCCGACAAGAATGGTGTTAACGACAATCGAGGCCCATAACGGCAGCTTGGCGGTTGAGAAATGCATGCCTAAGAAAAGGATGGCTGTAAGCACGACGTAAATGCTGATGTCGAGAATCGGATATTTGATGGGATAGAAGCGCTGCCCCACGATATATGAAAGCACCATGGCAATGCCATATCCTGCAAAACCACCCCAGGCGCAGGCGACATATCCGTATTTCGGCACAAACAGGATGTTCACAGCGAAGAGCGCTGCGCAACCGATGCCTGAGAAGATGGCTCCCCAAATGGTCTTGTCGATAAGCTTGTACCAGAATGAGAGGTTGAAATAGACCCCCATCATGATTTCAGCAGCCATGACGATGGGCACGACACCCAGGCCCTCCCAATAGTCTCTGCCTATGATTCGTTTGAGGATGTCTATATACGCCATCACACATAGGAAAGCCAACAAAGTGAAGATGATGAAGAACTTCATCGCAGCAGCGTAGTAATCCTTGGAATCCTTATCCTTTTGCTTGCCAAACACCAACGGTTCGTAAGCATAACGGAATGCTTGGGTGATCATGGCCATGATCATGGCAATCTTGGCCACGGCACCATAGATGGCCAACTGCGTTTTCATATCCTCTCCCTTGTATAGCCATGGGAAGAGTATCTTGTCGGCGGTCTGGTTGAGTATGCCGGCAATGCCGAGCACCAAGATGGGCCAGCTGTATGCAAGCATGCGTTTGAGCAGTTGCGCATCGAAGCCATGCCTGAACCCCTTCAGCTCCTCATAAAAGAACAAGGTGACGAAACTGGTGCAAATCAAATTGATGAAGAAGGCTGCACCCGCATCGTGGCCGTCCATTAAAAGATAGTAGATGCAGTTGAGCGCGATGTTCATGAAAATGAACGACAATTTCAAGGCAGCAAACTTGATGGGTCTTTTTTGATAGCGAAGGTAAGAGAAGGGAATGGCTTGAAACGCATCCAAGGCCACAACGATGGACATGAACCTGATGTATTCGGGATGGTCATGGTAGTGGAACACATCTGCGATGGGATGTACAAAGATGAAAACCATGACAACGAACAGCACGGAAGTGAAAGCCACCGACCACAGCGTGGTGGAATAGACGCGATTGGCATTCTCTCCTTGCTTGTTGGCATATCGGAAGAACGTCGTCTCCATGCCGTAGGTCAGAATCACGAGCAAGAGTGCCGTCCAGGCATAGACATTGGTAATGACTCCATACTCTCCACTCGATGCCGACATCTTCGCTGTATAAAGCGGCACAAGCAGATAGTTCAAGAACCTTCCAATGATGCTGCTCATGCCATAGATGGCAGTATCCTTCATTAATCCTTTCAAATTTGCCATAAATCAATTCTATTGTTAAGTGTCTTTCATTATAGATATTTCACATACCATTTTTCCATCACCTCAAAGGCGAATTCATCAACTGAAGGATTTCCTCGTCGGTGGCAAGATTGAAGTCGCCATTGAAAGTGTATTTCAACGTGGAGGCCGCCAATGCATAGTCGAGCACGCGCTGGTCGTCGTCGGGCCATTCCAGCATGGCATGTATCTGCCCGGCGGCGAAGGCGTCGCCCACACCCATCGGGTCAACCATGTCCTGGATGTCGTAGATGCGGGTGGAATAAAGCGTGCCGTCGCTCCACAACAGGCAGGTGAGCAGATGGTGGCTGGCATCCACCTGGTTGCGCATTCCCATCAGCCATTTACGGCAGCGAGGGAACCGCTTGTGCAGCGCATCAAACCATTCGCGGTAGGGATCCAAATCCATCACATAGTGGACGTCGCGGGCCTCGAAAGGTATCTTCGGATGGCCGGTGAGGAACTCAAACTCGATGACATCGCCGAACATGACATCGGCATACTCCAGCATGGCGCTGAGGGTCTCTATGGGCTTCGCACCCGGGTATTTCCAAAGGTTCTTGCGATGGTTGATGTCGAACGAGATGGTGAGCCCCATCTCATCGGCCACACGCAACGCCTCGAAAGTGGCTTCAGAAGCATTGGGCGACAGTGCACCGGCAATGCCGGAAGTGTGGAACACACCCGCACCGCGCAGCACCTCCCTCCAGTCTATCATCCCTGGCTCTATCAGCCCGAAGGCCGAGGCGCCACGGTCATAGGTGACCGACGTGTTGCGCAATGCTGCAGCACCCTCGAAATAATAGGTGCCCATGCGTTCGCCGTCGCACAACACATGGCTGACATCAAGGCCATACTCCCTGAGCATCATCTTGGCGGCCAAGCCAATCTGCCCCTTGGGAAGACGTGTGACATACTCCACCTCGTCGCCCAACGTGGCCAACGAGATGGCCACATTGGCCTCACTACCACCAAAATTGCCCAACAGCAGCTCACCTTGTGTGAAACGCTTGTGACCCTGCTTCGAAAAACGAAGCAGCAACTCACCGAAAGTGACTATACGCTTACTCTTCATCTGCATGTGTTTTAAAACGACAAAAGTAAACATTTATATTGTAAATGCCAAACTTACACCCTTCAAAAAACATTTTTTGGACATACTTACATCTATTTGGTTGGTTTTTTTGTAGATTTGCAGTGGCATTCACATATTATCAATATTGCATATGGATATCAACAAGGCATTTGAAGCGGCATTCAATCGCATGAGAGAGAAGAACTGGGAAAAAATCTATGTGGCGGTTGACATCCACGACACCATTCTGCGGGCTTGCTATGAGGACGAAGAGACCTACGATTATTTGCCATCGGCAAAGGAAGCGTTGCAGAAGATGACCATCCGCAAGGATATATGCCTTATACTGTGGAGCTCATGCCACCGTGAAAAATTGATGGAATATGCCCGGCATTTCCTCGACGATGGCATCAGGTTTGACTACATCAACGAGAACCCGGAAGTGGGAAACACTCACCTGCAGAATTTCGGGGAAAAATTGTATATGAACGTTGGTATTGATGACAAGTTCGGATTCGACGGCGAGACAGACTGGGAAGTCATTTGCCACGTGCTTGAGGAATATGAAGAATCCTAGTTTCGCATTAGCTCAACTATCTGGAGTTAAAAAGGAGTTAAAGAGGAGTTAAAGGGACATATGTTCACTTCGTTTGGAGTTAAAAAGGAGTTAAAGAGGAGTTAAAGGGGAGTTAAAGGGACATATGTTCACTTCGTTTGGAGTTAAAGGGGAGTTAAAGAGGAGTTAAAGGGGAGTTAAAGGGACATATGTTCACTTCGTTTGGAGTTAAAGGGGAGTTGAAGGGACATTTGTTCACTTCGTTTGGAGTTAAAAGGGAGTTAAAAAGGAGTTAAAGAGGAGTTAAAGGGACATATGCTCACTTTTACCGTTTTTTGAGGGAAGAAATGATTACTCCATATTTTTTTAAACCCTCTTCACGCCTCATTTCCCCTTACTTGTAAAAGTTGAGGAAAGAAAATGACCTCACCCCATCACCCCATCCATCAGATAGGCGATGGCACAACAGATGATGGCGACAGGAAACAGTCCCGCACCACGCCATGCAGCAACAATGCCTACGCCTAATGCGACAATGCCTGAAACCGGCGACAACGTGGTATCCACAATGGCGGGGAAGGTCATCACGGCCAAGGTGACGTATGGCACGTAATAAAGGAAACTACGAAGGAACACATTCCGTATCTGGCCTTTGATAAGCGTCATCGGCAGGATGCGGATGATGTTGGTGGTGACTATCGCCAACATGATGCAGATGATCATCTCACGCTTCTCCATCCTCTTTCTCTTTAATGGGTTTGAGCCAAGCGGCAACCAATGATATGAGCACCGTCAGCACGATGGTGCGTGTGCCCGGACTCCACTCGCTGACAAGGGGTGCGATGGCACATAGCCCGCTCAAGACGAAACTGGCCACCACGGCATAAAGCACGTTGCGGTCGGTGCGCGACGGCGGCATGATGATGGCGATGAACATACCATAAAGGGCGACGCTCAAGGCCGACACGACGGCAGATGGCAGCAGTCCCCCGGCAATGATGCCTGCCGCACAACCGGAAGCCCAACAAAACGTGGAGACCAAAGCAGCGGAATAGGTGTAAGCCGGCGGCGTGTAGCCTTTGTGGTTGACAGAGATGCCGAACACCTCGTCGGTGATGCAGCAAGCCATCAACACCCGGTGGTACCAAGGCGTGCCCGGGGCTATCTTCTGCGAGAGCGCCGCACTCATCAGCATGTAGCGCAGGTTGGCCACAAGACTCATGGCCACTATCTCGACATAGGCGGCATTGATGGCCACCAACGTATAGACACCATATTCGCCGGCAGAAGCACGGGTGAAGAAACTGCTCACAAAGCCAAGGATGGCCGTAAGTCCGGCATTCTTGGCGATGATGCCCAATGAGAATGCCACTGCAAAATAGCCCATCGCAATGGGAATGCCATCACGCAGGCCGCTGGCAACCTCACTTCTTACACCAGTGGCTGCCAACTTTTCCGCATCTTTCTTCCGAATGCCTTCCATTTACATGTCACCTTTGCCTTGGATTTTCCGTGTTACCAAGATACCTTTTCCAATACCTTTGAATTACAGGCTGCAAAGATAATGATTTTTTGTGAGAGAAACCGAGAAAAAGAAAAATGACATCAATATTGCAACAAACATGCTGCATATTGTGGAAAAATCACTAATTTTGCACATACTATACATTTACCGACCATATCTACTAGGAAAGACAAAAACGATGAACGAAAAAAAGAAAACCCCATTGTGGCTTGACCTGAGAAAGGAATACATTGACGACAACTTCGCCAAATTGCAGGAATACCTGAAAGGATGCGCCACCAACAATACCAAGGACTCCTTCTATGCCACCACCATCGACCTGCTGAGGCAACGTGTGGAAGACCTGCTGACAACCATCTCCATGCGGCCGCTATACCATGAGGACGAGGACAGGAAGACGTTGGAATTCCATGTCGGTCTGCTGGCAACATACCTCCTGACCGAAAGCGACCATCAGCTTGCCCTGCCAGCCTATCTCGCATTCATGGGAGAGCTGCGAGCCATGAACCCACATTGGTCGGACAACATCATCAAGGCTTCTTTCGAACGGCTGCGTCATGAGAAGGTCACCACACTCGGATTCGGATGGAACGACCTGCCAAAGATAGGAACCGACCTTTTCGCCTACAACTCCAGCAAATTGGTGAGGTTTGGCTCACCCATCACCAAGCCATTGGTTTTCTCAAAAAACGGTACCGCCATACTCACATCAGCAGGTTTGCTGCTGACCTACCTGCCGCAGTCAACCTCCAAGAAACTGGTCAAGAGCGGCTCCAACTCCCTGGACACCGGCATGGGTGTCACACTCCGCACACCCACGTCGGAGAGGT
>Ga0310694_10000430_pt1 | contig 55166 bp, 73 predicted proteins | sample 174DNAGHGhighgp2_FD_203884 | JGI IMG/M metagenome (GOLD analysis project Ga0310694, IMG submission 203884) | Sheep rumen microbial communities from Palmerston North, Manawatu-Wanganui, New Zealand - 1742 DNA GHGhigh gp2 (v2) (version 2) | ecosystem: Host-associated > Mammals > Digestive system... | reverse complement strand
GCATAAGATCAATTTGAACATTGCGCAATCCTTGGTAAAAACCTGTAGTCTTTCCGTTCTTATATGTCGTAGTACCGTAACGTCCCTCCCAATCGTTTGAGGATGATCCTGAGCCAGAATCAGATCCGGATCCTGTATTGGGTTTAGTTTCAGTTAAATACTTGGTCAGCATGTATCCCTTGTACACTTTTCCCGCAGCAGTAGTATACTTCACCTTATGCCATGTATTGTTATACTTATCTGCCTTTACTTCTGTGCCGTGAGGTACATTAACAAGTATATTGTTGTCCACCGAAGTGTCTCGAGTTGACCGGAGACGCACAGTTTGACCCGGCTCTATATTGACATACATTGTCGAGTTATATTCTGCAAAAGCAGGGATTGTCAAAGAGAACAAAGAAACAATCGCCAAGAGAATAGAGATAAATTTTTTCATTACAATCTCTCCTTTTATAAATTTATTGGATTTGGATTGCGGGGGGGGGTGGATATGTTGCCACCTTGCGAAGTCTCATACCATATGTCATTAGACATTGTCATAATTGACGGTCAATTCCATTGGAGATTTTCTTTAACACAGTTGCAGACGAGCTTTTCGTCTTACGCAGATTTAGAGTGCCACTGTTTGTGGACGATGTATCAACATAAGTGGTTTTAGATGTTGCTGCGAAAGCAGGAATAGCAATAGCCATGATGGTCATGATCGTCAGAGCCAAGGCGATGACCTGCTTGATTTTTCATTCTCTTTACTTTCCTTTCAATTTGGGCGCACGAAATACATCGAAGTGCTGCCCTTCGTTTTTTGATTTTGGTATTCTGAAATATGGGGTTATAACTGATGAAAGCACTTTTTTCATTCTGTGCTGTTGCGTGCTATGATTCCTTGTAGAACATCCATCCCCATCTCTTTGAGGATGGCAGCGGCCAAGCTCGTTTTACAGAATCATCCACGCCATAGATCAGATCAATGGAATCACCGCTCTCTTTGCTTTGCTGCCGTGGGTTTCATTCCCTCAGCGCAGTTATAGTATAAGGTATATCCGGTGTTTTGAAAATTGAAGAGGTCGAGCAGTTTCCGAGAAGATTTCAAGTAAAAAAATTTTTGAAATTTTTGAAAGCGTGTACAATTCTTATGTTTTTTTCGTCTTAATTTGTGTAAGGAAGGAGGTGATTCGATTTGGCTGCATCAATGAAAAGGCGGCAATAGGAGGCGCCTTATCTATGCACGGCAAACGCAAACATTGGATCAAGACATAATAACGTATGACTAAAAAACGGTTGCGTAAAGTTTGTGCATATTTCAATCTCATTTCAATATTAGAATCAGGGAGGTTCAATATGAAGGCTATGTTAAAAAAAGGATTCCAATATCTCTTGCTTACGGTCATTCTTCTTTCATCTGCTTTACCTCATGCATTGGCAGATTACAATCCCAAATATGATACACCTCCTATCCTTAACGCAGGTGATATGCAGCAAAACGATGCGCTTGAAAAAGCGGCAGAAGTTGTTGAAGAAAAATTCGGTGTAAATTCTCAAGAGCTTCTGCAATCTTGGAATCCAGTAGCAAAATTTGACTGGAATAGTCTTCTGTATGAAGATGATGGCGTATGGACTGTGGTCTTTCATATGGAAACGCCGAAGATATGGCAGTATGAAGTAATTTTCTCTCGAAGCGGAGAATTGCTTTGGGTAAAAGGATGGGATACGATTTTTTACAAACCCAATTTTAATGTACTTGATGATGCCAAGATCGCAACTCCAACTCAAAATGATGCAACAGAGGAACAGGTAATTGCAACTGCTCGGCTCAATTTGCCAGAGCTGTCTGAATATACAGCGAAAGAAGCTGACAGTTTGAATGTAAAAACATATTTTATTTATCATGTGGCATTTTGCATGGGGAATGCTCCCGTTTGGTATGTTCAATTCTTCGATCATGAAACAATGGTGCATGAAATGCTGCTGTCCTATGATGGCGAGGTAATGGACAGTCTTCCTAAAGCCGGAATGTTGTTTTATAATGTCCAGCTTCCAGAAGAAAATATGGGGGATACTCTTGGTATCAATTTTGTCACTTCTGGTTTTTGGGAAGCAAGCGTAGAGGAAAAAGCAAAACTGTATAATGAATGGAAACCCTTGGTTGATGCCTATTTGCGTGATCACCCCTATTTGAATAAGAACAATTTGTTGTATGCTGCAACAGATCATGTTTATAGCGTACCTGGTGACAATCATATCACTATGGAGCAAGCAACAAAGATTGCAAGAGAAGCCGCAATAGCGCTTGGAGCGGATGAAGGGACATTTGAAAAACGGAATATCGAATACTTTTTCGATGCTACCGATCCACTTACTCCTGTGTGGAAATTGGTGATTTTCTATGCGAAAGTGCCTATAGAAGAGCTTGGAGAAAATCATAATTTGGCAAACTATCGAGTAATTATTGACGCAGAGACGGGCGAGGTGCAGGAAGCATTCGAAGTTCCTGATGATATGCGTTTGGTTAATTGGCGCTTTTAAGAATAAAGATATGGGGCTGTTGCACTAAGGCGCAACAAAAAAACGGAGAAGTTCGAGAGAACAACTCCGTTTTTTGCTGTATAATGTAACTGTCATGAAACAATATCAGCAAAGAAATTATACAGCAAAAGAAACGGCGGTGCAAGTGGTTTTGCCGCTGGATGTGGAGACCATCATCCCGGAAGATGATTCGGTGCGGACGCTCATGAGGATAGCGGAAAGGATAGATTACACAAAGCTGTCCGGAGCGTACGAGCGGGAGAACCCGCGGGAAGCCACACCGAAGCAGCTGTTCCTGCTGGTGGTCTTGGGATACATGGAAGGAAAGTATTCCACGCGCAAAATAGAGAAAGCCTGCAGGACAGATACCTGGTTCATGTGGATTCTGGGTGGAAAGGCTGTGCCGGATCATACGCGTATATCGCGTTTTTTGCAGCGGATCAGCGGAGAGATTCTGGAGGAACTGTTTTACCAAGTGATCCACCTGCTGCATGAAGATGGAGAAATCGAATATGAGCACTTGTTTGTGGATGGCACGAAGATCGAAGCCAACGCGAACCGGTATACGTTTGTGTGGCGGAAACGGGTGGAAAAAGGAAGAACCAAGCTGGCCGCGAAGGAAGAGAAACTGGCGGTTGAACTGAGAACGCGGTATGCCTTTGAACTGGAAAACACGAAAGCACCGGAAGAAATGCTGTCCCGGCTGCAAAGGCTGGCAGAAGAGCGGAAAGTCGTTTTTGTGCACGGCATCGGCAAGCGAAAAACCCAATTGCAGCGGGATATAGAGGCATTGGAAGCGCTGCTGGATAAAGAGCTGGAATATACAGCGCATATGGAGATTCTTGGAGAACGGAACAGCTATTCCAAGACGGATCACAGCGCCACGTTCATGCGGATGGAAGACGACCATATGCAGAACGGGCAGCTGAAGCCTGGATATAACATACAGTTAGGGATCGAGGCGGAATACATCGTAGGCGTGGATGTATCCGGTAATCTGAATGATACACATGCCTTGCTTCCATTAGTGAAACGCATGGAGGAAAAGGGAAGGATCAAACACTGGGACGAAACAACTGACTCCGGATATGAAACGGAGGAAACATACAGCGGCATGGCAGAACGGAAACAGCTGGCGTATATCAAACCCCAAAACTACGAAACAAGCAAAAAACGGAGCTTCCGCCAGAACGCGTATTTATGGGAAAACATGCCGTATGACGCAGAAAAGAACTGCTTTACCTGTCCGGCGGGGAAAGAGCTGCGATTCATCAGCGATCGAAAACGAAAAACCAAGAGCGGATATGAGCAGACGGTAAGCATATATCAGGCGGAGAGCTGCACAGGCTGCCCATGCAAGGAGCATTGCACTAAAGCAAAAGAAAACAGGACGGTCCAAGTCAATTGGGCATTCGAGGCGGCCCGGGCAGCCTCCCGGGAGAGGATCACCAGCGAGAAGGGCATCCTGCTGCGGATCAACCGAACTATCCAATCGGAAGGAGCCTTCGGAGTGCTGAAAGAGAATCGGCACTTCCGGCGGCTGAGGCGGAGGGGACTGCAGGGAGTATTTGCTGAGATCCTGCTGTACGCGATCGCTTTCAACATAGAAAAACTGCACGCCAAAGAACGAGCCGACAGGCTGAAAACCATGCTGTTCTATCCTGATTCTGCATAAGTTTCAGAAAACTGAATCATTCTGGCTTTTTCGATCCTTGAAAGCCAGGCTGAAAATCGTGACAGTCTTATTTGCGCCCCCGAAAATCCACAATTTTCCTCATTTTCCGGGCACTATACTGCTTGACCGGTTGCAAAAAGGGACTGCTGCACTTTTTTCTTAGTGCAACAGCCCCAATCATTTCCTTATTTATAACCTTCTGCTTTCAGTTGCGTTTTATAACGATTCCAGAGAGAGGTCTTCGTTTTAGAGCCGACAACCCCATCGGGGGTGCCACATTCGCTCTTATACTTTTTCTGATAAGCAAAAACTGCAGCTTCAGTATCATCACCAAATACACCGTCAATATCACTTCTGCTCATATAGCCAGCATAATACATGCAAAGCTGAATGTTGCGGACGCTGTTGCCCTGATGGCCGTTTTTAATATTATTGATATTGTCACAATTGAAAGCTTCGCCCTGGCTTTGCGGATGGTCAGACGAAGAAGGACCACCATAGGTTCCATCGGAGAACCTCATAAACTTTCCCATAACATATCCAGTTTTATTGCCGTAGGTAGTTTTATACCAAATATCTGTTTTGTAGGTATAAGCGACAGTAAGAACTGTGTTGTTAGGAATAGTCTGAATGACTTTAGCGCCGGAACTGGCAGTTTTACGCATGTTTAAAGAACCACCATTCCCGCGCGGAGAATAGGTATCAACAGTAGCGGTACTCGTGGCAGCCATAGCTGGGATGGCAATAGCCATAATGGATATGATCGCCAGAATCAGAGCGACGATCTTCTTGATATTTTTCATTGTCTTTAATTTCCTTTCATTTTGGGCGTACGAAATACATCGAAGTGCAGCCCTTTGTTTTTTTGATTTTGAAGTTTTGTAATTTGGGGTTATACTGATGAAAGCACTTTTTTCATTCTGTGCTGTTGCGTGCTATGATTCCTTGTAGAACATCCATCCCCATCTCTTTGAGGATGGCAGCGGCCAAGCTCGTTTTACAGAATCATCCACGCCGTGGATCAGATCAATGGAATCACCACTTTCTTCGTTTTGCTGCCGTGGGTTTCATTCCCTCAGCGCAGTTATAGTATAAGGCATATCCAGCAGTTTGAAAATTGAAGAGGTTGAGCAGTTTCCGAGAAGATTTCAAGCAATTTCAATAGCAAACGAATAAAAAAACCACCCTTTGAATTGGGGTGGCAGACAAGAAGAATTGTCAATCGTTATCATCTTCAGGCGGTAGCGGTTCCAGATCGCCAAAGAGCGAAAGAATCAAATCCCGATGGCTTTCACAGAAATAGACGATCTTTTTCAGAGCCGTAGCCTGATATTTTACCAATGTGCGCTGACTTCGTGTAAACATCCCTTTCCATCGCTCTTCAAACACAAACTCGACACGAGGCCATTCTAATTCATCTATCAGATGCTTTTGGATAACAAATGCTTCATCTGCGTTGAGTAGCTTCAGCCAGCTTTGAATGGTGGTGATTTTCATTTGGTCGATTGCCAATGCATCCCGCATATCATCATTTTTCTTATATGCGAGCCATTTTTCAAAAAGCTCTGTTTCTGAAACATAGGCATTGTATTGGTGCAATGCCGCACGAACTAATCCTTCCATCATTTCCCTCCGTTCTTTATTATCCTGGTAGCAGCGGGCGAGAAAACGATAGAGCTTTACACATGGAATGAACTGTGTTATACTATCATTGTCCTTGTAGAACAACCATCTTTTTGAAGATGGCAGCGGCCAAGCTCGTTTTACAGGGACTTTTTTTCTCGCTTGTTTTTCGTATTTCCCAAGCATCTTTCTCTCTTTCCTCCTCTCCGATGGTGTTGGGATTGATTACGCAATCATTATAGCTGAACCAGCATTGAATTGAGAACGGCAAAGGCATGACAATAGATCGCTCATTCCACGACAAAGAGGTGTCAATTTGCAGACTTCTCATTTTCTACTAGGAAATCCAAACTGCTTCCAAACGATTTGTTCATAAGAGCGCTAATATTTTGAATAGCTCTAGCCTGCTGGCGTTGCAACGTCCTTTCATCACAGGGGATCGTGCTATTGGATTCCATGTCAATCTGATTGGCGATATATGACCACGGCTTGTTCTGGATCAGATGAAGTTGAACGACATTTCTCTCCTCCGGTGATAAATAATTCAGCCAATGGTCAACAAGCGCCATTCGCCGTTTCAGCAAGGAAAAGTGCATGGCCTGCTCTGCGGATGCAGCGTCATGGAGTTCATCAGAACAGTCACGAATAATGGATAACTCCGCTTCACATTGCCGCTTCTGCTGGAAAAGTTGAATAATGTTTTGTTCCGTCATAATTTACTCCTTAACCTTTGCAGCTTAATGGATAGATGATGCTTTTTTAAATTCTTTTGAAAAGATCCTCTTTTTGGCAGTAAAAAATAGAGAACAGCAGAAATACTTATCCATACTTCTGCCGCTCCCATGATCCCGCATAGCCTGCTATCGTCGAGCCATGGCACATCTGTTGTATTTTGTATTGGTTAGCTGTCGGCTTGCGAATCAAGCAGAACACGAATACGCCTTTTTGCCTTAAACCAATACTTGCGAACAGTACCTGGAGCAATATTCATTATTGTCGCAATGCTGTTTGTTGAATGCATCTCAAATTTCAGCTTTAGGACTTGTGCTTCTCGCGGCGGCAAGAAAGAGAGACCCAACATTATGATTGAACTGTCAATTCCCGGGCTGTTCCAATCATATTCATCGCCAATTTGTGATAGATATAAGGATCTCATCTCATTTTGGTGTTCGTAACATGAATATCTTTTTTGGCGACGTATGTAGTCTATGGAGCAATTATGAACACATCGCATAATATATGCTTTGATAGCATAGTCCTCCAATTTTTGTAATGTGTCCATGTGCCTGATAATTGAAAGCCAACAATCGCTAGCAACATCTTCGGCGTCCTGTGAATTCCGAACATAGCGATATGCAGCGCTGACCATTAGCGGATGAAAGTTGGAGAATATATTTATTATTAATCTATTCACTTCATCATTCATATCAGTATGTGATAGTGCCCGTGTATTTAGTAGTGGATTCTAACGATTTCCCATTCTCATCACTCACATTGATAATGGCAGACATACGATATTTCCCTGAAGATGCTGGAATATCAATTGTTGAATATGAACTTCTTTCAAATACAAGAGCTTCGGTCCTGACGGTTGTCCATCCTCCGTTTGAATTCTGTTTCTGCAGTTTCAAAGTAATGGTGGCCTTATCACCAGGGGTTAAGTTGACTCTCACGCTTCCCTGGATAGAACTCCCATTTATTAGTATTTTGACCTGGAATCCACCGCCTGAGTATGCGTTGACAGAGTATGCATCTGCAACGGACGATGACATTGTGATGGTCGCCAAGAGGGTTACAGTTACAAGTAAAGCCAAGATTTTTTTCATGAGAAAACCTCCTTAATTTGTGTTCCACATATATACACAAATCAGCAGGCACTTTTGTGACACATTTTTCAAATTATTTTTTTATCATCCTAACTGATTCTGCAATTCGTATAGCTTCGCCTGTTTCAATTCCATAAGTTACAAGGTCAAACCAGTTGTTATCTAATGCCCAGACGATTGTCACGTTATGGATGTTGTTATGATATCCATCAATAATAGTAGCTTCTGCACCACGAATAACTGTCGTACTGATGACAGCGTTTTCTGTTCCTCGCATTTCAGTTGTTTCTTCATCCAGTTCAGAGAACAGAATTGTTTTATTATCATCTGCCGCCAGTTCGATACTATGAAATAAGTCAACATAATCTATAACTTCAAAGTCACTTGGAATATATGATGGGTAATACATTCCGGTCCATACTTCTGGAACAGAAAATGAAGATTCAGCATCTTCCTCAAATGAGAAATGGGCTTCTTGATTTTCATTGTCTATCTCCGCCAGTAATTGCATCACTCTTGAACGAAAATAGGCAGAATTTGCTAATGCAATCGGCGTAGCGATTCCTGCAATCAATATGATGCTGGCCGCAACTTGAACGAATTTGGGCACTACCTTTTTCGCAGCAGAAGAAAACTGGATGATCTTCTTTCTACGTTCTTTCTTCTCTGACTTATCAATAGCCACCTGGAATATCCGCTTGGCTTCTTCCTCTTCCTCGGGTGACAGTGTTGGATCTGGTGTATCAAGGATCTTCTGAATTTCCTCTTCTTCTTCCTTCATAAATGCTAATTGGATCATCATATCCAGGTGCCGATCCTGCAATGTTCTCCTATCTGATTGCTGGCTCATTGCTATGCTCCTTCGTAGATGGTCACTTTAAGATGCTTTCTTGCACGTTCAATATACTTGCGAACGCTGCTTTCAGCCAAGCCGACAATTTCGGCGATTTCTTTATCGGACTGCCCCTCAAAGTATTTGAGATGTAATATCTCTCTTTCTTTTTCGGGCAAGTGATGAATTGCCTGTCTTACGGTGTCTATTTCAGCATCGAATGCGATTTTTCCCTCCGTTGTTTCTTTTTCAGGCATTTGTTCCATCACCTCGTTATCAATATGCTGGAACCTTGCATTTTCCCGTTGCTTTTTTCTCCAATGGTTAATTGCGGTGTTCCTAACAATATTGACGATATACGAGCGCATTTCGTGGTCTTCCATGGTGCGTAATTTTTGTAAATTATCAATCATGGAAACGCAGCTATCTGAAACAATATCTTCTACTTCTGCTTTTACTCTGGTGAATGACCAGGCCACCTTTAGCATTAAAGTGTGGTATTTGATATATATGTCAGTCATGTATGACCGATCTTCTTCAGAGTTAATAGCCATAATAACTGCCGGAATTACTATCATTCTTTTTAGCCCTCCAAATGTGTTCTCAATGTTAATACCTGCATGCACGATTGGGGGTTGAAACTCTGTTTAGAGCCACATCCATTATAAACTATAGACAGGTATTATCAAGTGAATAATAATCTTTCAAATTGTAGTTAACGAGTATACTATCAAGAATTATAATAAGTTGGCTATTAAATAGATTGATACGGAAGAGGAGGAAAAAGATCTGAGATATTCACTTGTAATGCTTGAGCAATGATAAACAAATCTGAATCTGAAACAGCAATTTGTCTGCCTTCAATTCTTGACAATTTGGATTGAGAGATATCTGCATTTAACAGTTGAATTTTGATAATAAGTTCACCTTGTCCAATGCCTTTTGCCTTTCTAATTTGACTGATGCGATCGCCAACAATGTTGCAATCGCCACATTTTGATCTGCGACGCATCGTTTTCTCCCTTCTCGAAACTTCAATGTAATTATAAATTGTAAAAACGTGTCCTTTTTGCACCTGGTGCATATACAGAAACTATTTTGCACCGCATGCATTTAGCCGCAGAGAAAAAGGCCTTATTTTACCATAAGACATATAAGTAATAGTACAATTTGAAACTCCTTATCATTCATGTTCGTCAAACATAAGTAGAGACAACAAAAAACATGAATCGAAAAAGCGGAAAATATAACGAGAAAAATGGAACTCTCGAAGACGAATTATCTGCTTTCAGCACAAGTATTTTTGATCTCACAATGATTTCTCGATATGGTCTCGTATTATTTGCAATAATCAATTTCTTTTATTTTTTGACCCGTATTGAATTCTGAACATATCTGAACAAGTTTAATATGTAAATTACCTTCAGAAACTGAAGCGTACAGAACAATTCAGTGTTAGATATGGTGGGATGGCTCTTCCGCAAGGAAACGCAAAGAGCTATATATAATAGTAGAAACTGAAATTCAGGATGTCATATGACAGGGACAGGGGTTTTTCTGGCCGCGGTTCGTTTTCGGACGTAAACGGGACATAATATAGCATTATGACGCCATTTTTCCGGGGCTTTTCCCCGGTTCATCCTGGACCCGGACGGGGCTTTTTTGTGCGCTTTTCCTGGGCCTCTATTCGCTGCACGGCGGGACGATTTCCGCCTGCTTGTGTTGTCCTGGTATCCATCCCCGCCATTTTTGCCCCGCTTTCCTGGCCCCGGACGGGGTGAAAATTTGCCCCATTCCTGCCCCGTCTGGCGGGGAGAATAGGGCCATTTTTTCGCTTTTGCGCATAGATTGAAAGAATTTTGCGTCAAAAAATCCTGTCAACTCGGAAAAAAGGCTAAAGTTTTTTAAAAATCTTTGTGCATATTTCACATTTTGAAAAATGGCCGAAAATTATTTTGTTTCTAAAGACCGCGAAAAAACGCGAATCACCCCGGCGGCAAAATGGACGGGGCGGCGAAAAAAACGGGGCTTATACTGGCGGTGCTGAAAGGTGGCGGGCGAAAATCCCCCGCTGGACGGTGACAAGCTCGAAAGGGGTGATGCCTGGGAAAGCGGTCACGGCTGATTGTGACACCTGCAAACATGGTCAACTGTTTGGGCAACATGGGCCAATCATGGCGCGTCAAGTGGGAGGCTTGACGGGTGACGCCTTATAGTCTGCACTGTGATTCCCATAGGCGGCGAATAAGCGGGAAAGCGCGAAAAAAGGCCAGTTTTGTGGGCACAGGGAAAAAAGCGAATAGCACAAGGCGGGCAAGCGGCACGGCGTGCAGGAATCTTTTCAGGTTCGACATAGGTTGCATGGCGGCTGTATTCTTGGCTTGCGGCAGGGCCCAGGGCTACCCATCTGTTTGGATGGGCTGGAGAATGCCGCGGAAAAGCTGGGCTTATAGCTTGGTGGGAATTATGTCAATGCGAGTGCCTTTATGTCCTGCGATTGGTGACGGAATCAGCCTATCTCTGTTTGGATTTAGGAATCAGTCTCCGCTTGTCTGTTTTGTGTGTAGACTTGCCCGCGTCGTACAAAGGGCGCGGGCTGTCTGTCCCCACGGTAAAAGTCCGTGGGCTGACGATGGCATGACGCCGAAACAGACAACACACAGGAACAAAAAAAGAAAGGGGTATCACTATGTCCAAGAAGAACACCGGCAACACCACCACCATGGAGAACACCGCTGTCACCACCAACACCACCACCAGCAACAAAAAGGAGGATACCACTATGAAGAACACTACCACCACCAGCACCGCGAACAACAATACCAGCACCATGTCCGCCCAGGAGTTCAAGCAGAAGTCCTATGATGCCTACCTGGCCTATGTCGCTTTCATTGAAGGCCAGAAGTCTATCTCCGAAACCATGGAAGCCCTGTCCCCGCTCATGTCCGCCTATGGCTTCACCCTGACCGTGGACAACCTGGCCAACCTGCTGACCGTCAAGATGACCGCCTTCGGTAAGGACAAGGGCGAGCAGGCCAAGAAGGTGAAGTCCATCTCTACCTTCCGGGCTTTCGTGAAGGGCGGCTGGCAGGATGTGGCTGCGGCTCCCGTACACTCCAACGCCGGCAAGAACCCCGCCGATGTGAAGCAGACCACCAAGGCCAAGGGCCCCACCAAGGCTGAACTGGAAGAAAAGAACGCCGCCCTGCTGGCTGAACTGGAAGCCCTCCGCGCCGCCGCTGCCGCTAAAGAAGCGAAGGCCGCCTGATTCCCTGCCCCTCTGTCCTGCGGCGGTTCTGCTATACTGTGGAACCGCCGCTTTTCAAACCGCCTGACGAGTCTTTGCAAATTAAGACGAAACACCTGCGTCCGCAGGTGTCGCGGTATCCCCATCGAAAAAGGAAAGGAGGTATCATCATGAAGCGGGCTATCGCGATCCTTCTGGCCGTATGTATTGCGGCCTTCTGCGGCTTTGCCTTCACGATTCATTGGGCAATGTCGAACGTGGAGATATGCTGGAATCCATACGGGATATCCCTATATCTCTGCGGGCACGAGTGGGTACATTTAATTGATAGCGGAATTTCCGAAGTGGTTCAGGAATGAATCTATGGCGGAAAATTGCGCTGTCTTTTTTATTTACCCAAATGTTTAGTAATACTAAGTATATTATTTAGTATTGCGGAAAATCTGCAAATTGGGAAGGAGAACACACATGGCACAGCGTATGCTCATCACGGTTCGCAACCGGGCAATTCAGGCCTATCTCAACGGAAAAAGGGAAATCCGTATTTTCGGCATCACCATCCAGATTCAGCACGCTCATACCAACCAGTACCAGGTTATTCTGCCTGACGGTTCGGAAATCTTCCGTATCGTGGATCAGGGCAACCGGAAGCTGCAAGTCTACACAGTGTAAGACAATTTTTTCCGCCATGCAAAAAACGGCGAAAACTGCATCTCTTGTATCTTGTATATAGAGGGTTTTTGAAGGGAGGGAACGCGGATGGGTTGCAAAGGCGGAAACCGGAAATATGACGATCTCCGGGACGGCATCCGCAAGCACATCCTGGTGAAGGTGGAAACAGACGGGAATTACCTGTCCTTCGCCACCTTTTCCCCGGAATGGGGAAGCCATGGACGCTTCCTGATTCAAGTGGACAAGGTTCGGGAACTGGTGGAGGAGAAGGTGTACAACCTTTGTGATATGGATTGCGGAAATCATATCTACATTTGGAATCACAAGGGCATTCTGTACTTCACCTTTGACTGGCTGTCTGAGTACGGAAATGGGACGCTCAAGGGCATTCGGCAGCACCTGGAACTGTCCGCGGAAAAGCTCATTTCCGTTCTGGTTACGGGGAAACCGCTTCATACCGTCTACCGGCCAGACAGCAGCCAAGCGCGTATTCTTTCCGAACGCGTGGTCAAAGTCATTCGGGAAATTTTGAAGGACAAATGGAAAAAGCGGGCTTTCTGCAAAGCCATGCGGGACTGCTTTCAATGGCGGGGCGATACGGTGTCCTTGTACCCGGACAGCAGATATTCCTTCTATTTCTGCACATCCAGCGGCTTTCCCGGCAATGGCGGACTGATCCTGCATGAGGGAAGCGCCCGTGTGGGAAACCGGGAATATTCCAAGCTGTACTACAGCGTTCATACCTGAAAGGGGGATCGGCATGGAAATCTCGTTTTACTGGGATGACCTGACGCCTGAAAAGCAGGCGGAAATCCTGAAAAAGCTGGGCGATAACCAGAACTGGGATGTAATCCCGTTTTGCACGCTGGAAATCGAGAATGACGATGAGGACGACTGACCGTCCGTGAAACACAATTCAGCATTCTGGAGGTGCGGAATCATGATGTTCAGGAAAAACAAAATGCGGTCAAGCTCGAAATTGGCTTGCCCGACGGCTCACGCATCGTTGCTATGCTGAGCGGTTATGTGGAGCCTGGTGGGGAAGATTGCGGCTGGGCCGGTGTCAATGTGGACATGGTATCCACGGATGGCGCTCACTACATGCTGTGCAGTGCTGAATATGTGGAGGATGTTCGCAAGGTTCGAGTGTTCGGCAGCAGCGGCAGGATCAATGAACTGGAAGTAGGCAACTGTGCGGATCAGGCCATGCGGAAAAACAGGAAAACGACTTACAGAGCTGCCGGAATCCGCCTGGGCGTTGCATAGGCGGATTCCTGCTAAAGAAGTCAGCATAACCTCGACAAGATTGGAAGAGGTACATCCATGAGCAAGCGTATCGAACAGCACATCCCCATCACCGGCAGAGATAAAGGCATGGCCAAAAATCCTTCGGGCTGTGTGAGCAATCCCACTCACATCACGCTGTCCCTGTACTATTCCCTGGGCGGAATCAACTACTTCACCGGAAAAACGGAACTCCGCGGATACTATATTTCCGCAAATGTGGAGCAGCGCGGCGCGCTGGATATTGGCAGCAGCGTCTGCTGTCTACTGGGTTCCGGCGTGAAGCAGTGCGTACTGGAAGTGAACCGACAGTCCGACAAGCAGCAGGAGATCGCAGCGACCCTAGCGGCTAATATGGGCAGCGCCATACTGGCCTGGTGCCGTAACGAATATGGCGTGCTGTATGACGAACCTGCGGAATACTTCCCCGGTGTGAAGAAGCGCCCCGTACCGGCGCAGCTTCCCAAGGTGAAAAAGCTGGAAGAACTGGAAAAGCCCATCTCGCCCATGCGAGGTATGAAACTGCTCACAGCGGAAATCATCAAAAAGCTGAAAAAGCACCCTTTCGGTTCCCAGGAAGGAAAACTGGATGATGCGGAAGTACTGGTCAAGTTCTTCGGCGGCGGCGCCTGCACCTGGTTGGTGACGGAAGGCGAAAAGCAAGAGGACGGCGATTGGGAGTTCTTCGGCAAGGTGACCCTGGGCGATGAATGGGAGTGGGGCTATTTCCGGCTTTCGGAGCTGGCGGAAATGAAGTTTCCGCCCTTTAACCTGGGTGTGGAGCGGGATATGTATCCCGGCAGCAAAAAGACGGTCAGGGATTTGGCCGCATAACAAAGGAGGGCGTGAACCGTGGATTTTTTTGACGATAAGCTGAACCTGTTCTTCGACAAGGAAATGCTTCAGCGGACGGTCAACGCCTGCGTGGATAAGGGCATCGACCTGGCGGAAATCCGCTGGTTCACGCAGCCGGAACACCGCATCACTCTGGCCAAGCAAATGCTTGCGGGACAATACCATATCGCCCCGCCGCACATCATTCAGATTCCCAAGCGGGATTCCACGGAAATGCGGAAAGTGTACTGCAACGAAGCCATGGATCGCTTCATCTGCGCACAGATTGGCAAGGTATATGAGCGGATGTACCATGACCGGATTCATCCCTGCTGTGTTTCCTATCAGCACGGTATCGGCGTGGGAAAGATAGTGCGGGAAATATCCGCCTTTCTCGCTTCCCATCCCGGCATGAAAGGCCGGAAGTACGATATTCACCACTATTTCGATGAAATCAGCGAGGAAACACGGGATCAGGGATTGCGGGAACTGGACTCCGGTTCCTGCATTGACCGGGTCGTGTGGGAATACCTGCATGACGATCAGGTGATTGATGAGAATGGCGAATTGCAGCATGTTTATAAAGGCATCGCCCAGGGCTTTGCTGTCAGTCCCTTCCTAGCGAATTACCTGCTCCGTGATGTGGATGAAGCCATCAGCAAGCTGGACGTTCTCTATTACCGGTATTCCGATGACATTCTGATCCTGGGCAGCGACGTGGAGAAAGCTGAAGCCATCCTCTTCTCAAAGCTGGCGGAGAAAGGGCTGACCATCAACCCCAAAAAGGTGACGGACATTGACGCGGATACCGCGTTCACCTTTCTGGGCTTCAAAATCCGTGGCGCGGAGATCACCTTTTCCAAAGATACGATCGACCGGCTGAAAAAGAGCATCCGCAGCCTGACCAAAACCAGGAAAGGCCAGCCCTTGAAAAGTGAAGCCGTTCTGCGGAAAGCGATCCGACAGATCAACCATGATCTGTATATGGCCTATTTGCTCAACGACCGGGAATTTGGCTGGGCGGAGTATATGTTCGGTACGGTCAATGTTCTGGAGAATGTGCGTATGCTGGATTTCTACATCAAAGATCATCTGCGGCACCTGTACACCGGAAAGTGGAATTCCTATGGGAACTACCAGAAGGTGCCCAATGATATGCTGCGGCGGTGCGGATATATCAGCATGGTGCATCTGTACAAGCTCTACAAAATCTCCAAATCCCTATACAGAAATGAGGTGAGGATGCAGTGCGCATGAAGTGACGTGCAAAATCAGTCTGGCCGATCAGGACGGCAGGGTTAAACCTCAAATCCGTCTTCTTCATCACGCAGGCCAATTCCGCGAAGCGCTGCATGGCCAACGTGCCCAGAAGACCGATCATCGTAAAGCCGTACAGTCAAGACCCATCCCTGAATCCTGATCACTCCCTTTTATGGCGCTGCCAGCGCTTTGAGCAGCAGACAGGCACAATCACCGCGAGATACCGCCTCCTGAGGCCCATCTCATCTCGAAGCGGATGAGATGCCCCTCCTGAGGAGGTATCCCTTGATCCTAAAGTCATGAAGTAATGGCCCGGCTTGGAAGCTGCTCTAATAAATGAAGAAGGTAACGCCAGTTATCCCGGCGCAGGGAAACAGCGGTACGTCCGTACACCAATCATGCACGAGCTCCGGATCCTTGTCGTTCGACACGTCGTCAACGCGACGTTTCCTCCGGTCTCTCTTTCAGGATCCGGAGCTCATTCTTCTATCGTAAAGCTTCTGAAGCATTGCGCAAAAGGAACCGCTGCTGTTTTATGCATCCGGTACAGGAATGCCGCATCATGTCCGTATCCTTCACACAGCCGGCTTTCGATCCGCTGAGGCAGTGGATCGCGCAGACCGGCTTTACATCGTAAACCCATGAAGAAATGTACAAAGCGGAAACGGTGCGGAAATCGCCCGGCGCAGGGCGGCAATGCAATATCCGCAAACATCAGCTTCTGAAATTCCGATCGACATCGCCAGCTCTGGTGCCCAGAACCTGATCGGAAGCCTCCCTTTGGTTCTGGGCACATTCGCGGCGATGTCATCCGAATTCAGAACATCGTAAACACTTTCAGTTATGCGCAAGGCGGATGCGTATTGCCAGAATCACTCCAGCGCAGGAGCAGCAATGGAGCCGCTGATTTTCAATGAGCTCTTCTGCAGTACGTCGTCTTCTTCAGGGTTTCGAGCTGCCGCTCGGAGACCTCTCTTACAGCTCGAACCCCATGAAGCAACGACGTACTGCAGAAGAGTAATATCGTAAACCCTTGCAGTCATGCGCCAAACAGCGGAAAAATTGCTTCATTATATAGCGCAGGCGCGTGCGTATGCGACGCTATGCCCTTTTTTCAGCATGTCAGTGCGAGTCATTCGCTTCTGCTCAGTGCGCTCTGCGGAGGCCGCGTCACACACTGAGCTTTGCTCCGATTCACACTGCCCGCATCGTAAAACTGTGAAGAAAACGCGAACAGAGGGCCCGGCGTTGCTGTTCTTTTTTTCTCCGGCACAGGAGAATGCCGCCATGTCCGCGCCATCAGGCATCCTGCCTTCTGAAGCGCGCGTCACATGAGGAGGTGCCCAGGCCATCGCGAAGGAAACCTTCTTATAGTCTGGAGCACCTCCCAGTATCGCGCGCTCAGAAGGCAGGCTACATCGTAAACCTCTGAAGAAACGTGCAAGGCGGAAACGGCGGCAGCATCCCATCCGTACAGATGGCTTTTCCCCAGTTTCGAGCTTTATGCGGCATTCGGAGGCGCAAGCGCCTCCTGCTGACCGACGCCTGTATGCCGGCATCGAGCGACTGGGATGACGGGCATCCCAGTCACCATTTTCCGTCATACAGGCTCCATCAAGCTCGCAACATCGTAAAGAGATGCAGTTCTGTACCGTGCAGGCAGGTGGATATATCAGATACACGTTTGCACAGACGATTTTGACAGCCGATCCCATTTCTTCAGTTCGGCAGCCGCTCCGGCCGTCGGCAGGCGCCTTTCCATTCCGGACACCTTCATTCCAGGCGCCTCGCCGTCGGCCGGATTGGCTGCCTACATCGTAAAGCGGTTGCAGTTATGTGCCAATCGGGATGGCTGTTTCAAAGGAGGTATCGCCATGACTGTATATGAGTTTCTGGTACACGCTTCGCAAACCTATTCTGCCGTCGTGGGCGGAGGAAAGACAGAAGATATTATGCTTGACCTGAAAAGCAGGAGCATCCGAAGCAGGAAACGCTTGATTCTCCAAAATGGAATCATCGTCCGGCCTGCCGTCTATTTGGAAAACGGCGAAAAGCTGGAGCTGAATGGTCTCATCGACTTTTCCGGCGATCCATACGCGGAGATCGAAAGGCTCTATGCTCAGTTCAAGCATTCCGTACCCAATCGCCATGTCCGGCTGAACAAAGGATATTTCAAAGCGCTTTCCAGCGATTCGTTGACCATGCAGGAGTTGACGGATAACATGCCCCGTCCCCAGGCGCGACTGGAATTGGAGGGCTTTATCCTTCTGGCTTCCGCTGCGGGGCTGATCCCGTGGCATGTGCCCGAGCATTTCTTCTGGCAAAGCGCGAATGATCCCGACTGCATCGTGTACCGGGAATGGATCATGGGAAAGGAGGAGGATGCGGTATGTAGGAGCGATCATGCCGGTGGCAGACCGACAGCAGCGTGAAAACAGAAGTATTCCAGTCAAACAAATGAGACAATGAGGAGGAACACCCATGAGCAAGAAACACCAGTACATTCTTCGAAAGAACGGCATCGACTCTGACCGGTATCTGTCCATGCGCATCGACAAGGAAAGCATCCCCGACGGCGCGGAGGTGGTGATCCAGATCAAGGACAAGGACACCGGCGAATTGCGCACCGTTCCCATGAGCATGGCCTTTGATGGCTATTTCGGGAAAAACTCCCGCTTCTATATGCAGGTCATGAACGACGGCCACGTGTTCAATCCCTATATCCACCGCCGCTTCCTTCCCGCCCAGTTCCAGCGGAACATCCGGGCAGCCGGGTATAACGGCATCCACAATTATATGCGGGAGCAGTACAACTGGAACTATGTCGTGCGCTTCCTGAAGGAAGAGTGCGCGAAGCTGGCTATGCTTCAGCGCCGTGACCCGGAAGCCTTCCAGGAACGCAGCCAATTCTTTACCCTGCACGATATGCAGAATATCTTCTGCGATTACTGCATGACGGTCAAAAATGTGCTGACCACGGCGGAAACCAATGTATACAGGAATCGCAGGCCGCTGCAGAGGAGAGAGGAAATGTGCGTGTTCATCAAAGGCATCGGTATAATTCGGGCTGATCATATCCGTCCCATGAAGTACCGTTTTGATAAGTTTATCAGCGCTGTGCAGAATACCCATTCCTATAAGCAGCTTTCCGATTTGCTGGAGGGATTTGATTTCTGCAAGCTGGATCCGAAGATTCACTCCAATGACCTGTTTGCCCGCCGGTTCGTGGAATCCGGCGCGTTCTACACGCTCAAGCAGAAGATCATGTTTGAGGGTTTTTCCCTGGGTGGCCGTGATGTGATGGACGACCTTCATCTGCTGAAGGAACGCGGGCGGAACGGTTATATGAACCTGTACCGCGCAGTCAATGCCTGATGAATACATTGCTGCAGGGCTCTGCTTCGGCATCCCCGCAGCGAAAGGAGGGGTCATATGTACACGGTGATCTGGATCGACGCGCATGGTAATGACCGGTGGGATCGGTGCGATTCCAGCGAGGAAGTGAACGCTCTGCTGGACAGGGAGGACGCCCGGAACGGCGATACCTGGATTTTCCTGCCCGATGCGGACGACTGTGCCATCACCGGTATTGACTTTGACAGGTAAGTACCATGCGAACCTATGAGATATGGGGCGTCATCGACGTCAACATGTATAACTCCCTGCTTTCTCCTGAGTTTACGCTGGAAACGGACGAGGATACTGAAATGAACGCGGAGCGGGAGCAGCTCTGGCAGCGGTTCGATGTAAAGAAATATGCTGATCTCATACGTGACCGGGCAGTGATCGAACTGAAAGAACTGCTGAAACAACTCCCCAGCAATATGCGCGTTCGGTATGTGGAGGGAAGCGCGGAAATCTATTCTCCGCCTTGGTACAACGATGGCGGCGACGAGTTGGTCTTCAAAATCCGGGCACTAAGCCGCCGTTCTCAGAAAGGGATGCAGCGGTATCTGGATCGGTTCTTTTCGGATGAATGGAACGCGGAGTTCGGCCCTGATTACCGCATCTATGAGTATATCCGTGAAAACATGGGGCTGGAAGACTTTCTGATAGAGGAGGACGAGCATGTACAATCTCCTGACATGGAAGGATGAAAACGGCGTTGTCACGACCCGTGCAACGAAGGCTAAGCTGACCGAACGGCTCTTCGTGTTGGAATCCTTTCTCCAACAATTGACCGCTTATGAAATAAGCAAGTATCGGCTCGGCCAAACCGCACGCTTTCTGAAACATCCAGTGGGAACCGCGGATGAAAGCTATTTCACTTTTTTCCGAAACCTGCTCAGCAAGGAAATCGCGCAGCACAAAGCTGTGCGGGACCGCATCCGCCGGATGTATGCAAGGCTGACGAAAGAGACGATGGTGCAGCCGGGTGATTTCGAGCGGGAAACGATGCCGGTACGCCCTATCAATCAAGAACATGCCCGAAGGCTTATGAAAGTCCTGGAGGATAATGGCATCGAAGCAGACGAATGCGAAACGGTGGCAGAAGCCATCTGCTTTGTGCTTGATCTGGATGCTTCCTTATTTCAGCAACAGGAGGTACGAACATGAATCAAAAGCCGATCCTGTTATCTCGTGAATGTATTCGTGACACACTGATGGTCAAACGGGAAAACCTGCTTCATGGGCTGGCGGGGAGTCTGTATGTGCTCAACATTCAAACGCTGCGCAGGGGCCAGCTTGCACCCTATCGGGAGACGATGACGGCCAACCGCTACCTGAACCGCCAAGCGCTGAAACGCGCTGCGCCGGATATCGTCATCACGGTACGAGGCGGTATGGTACAGGAGGTACGCTCTACCAATCCCTATGCCACCGTGTATATCGCGGATTATGACGTGGATTCTCCGGATGAAAACGCCACAACCGAGGATGCGGAGGAACGCGCTGCCTGGGGAGATATGCACGTCGTTTACTGAGGAGGCAAGCCGTGGAAATCAAAAGCATCCAGAAGCTGCTGGCCATGAAACCCGGCCTGTACATCGGCGTGGATGATGAAGGCCGCAGGGTTGCCGTATCCAAGAACAGCACGGGCTTTCGTCTGCATGTGGAATCAGGAAATCAGCGGTATAAGGTTCTCCAGTTTGATCCGAATGGTACGCTGCTTTCCTCCAGCGATAAGGAAGTAAAGGGGGACGCGGTATGAATACGGATTATCATGTGAAAGCTGCCCTGCCGGGCCAGGAAGAATTGTTTTATTCCGACAGCAGTCAGGAAGAAAACTGCATCGGCCACCTTCGCGGTGACTTTGGCCATGGCGGTAACGAATTCTGGACATCCTGGTGGCCTCACGCGACAGAGCATAAGAAAACGACTGGTTTCCGGCAGGATTTCAACGAATTGGTAGGCTTTCTCCGGCAGGATTTACTCAAAAACCGCAGGGAGATGGCGCGCTATCTTCAAGCGTATCCCGGCCTGGTCTTGGCGTGCAGTGATAAAGGAACCATGGGTTATACGGTGTCTAAATCCTCTTATCTTTTCTGTATCCGCTGTATGCCCGCTCCCGGTAACTATGATTTCTATATTTACGCTTATATGACAGAGGAGGCGATGCGGTGAGCAGGCAGATCCCGGTGACCTATGTTTCCGTTTGGGACAATGGCATGGCAATTCCGACCACCGCCCTTTTTGACGAAGAAACCGGCATCATCAGCGATATTCAGCAGGCTGATCTGCCGGAAAGCGTACTGGAATCGCTGGACATCCTGGTAGATCAGTATGTGATGGTCCGAGACAAAAAGTATGAGCTCCAGGAAAATGGCGATGGCACTTTTACCGTCCTTCGGAACTATGGCGTGTTCTTCTCCCACAGCGGATATGCGGAGATCAAAGCGGTCTCTGCGGATGAGGCGATGCGGATTGCGGACGAAACCTTGAAGGTGGACGATGTTTCCTGGGATGAAGACTGGCATCCCACTAATGCGCAGTTGGAAGAATAAAAAGCTTTCACGCAAGGGAGGTGAAGTAATGATAATCAAGCTGCCCGTTTCCTGGGAAGTATGCGGCTTTGTGGAAGTGGAGGCCGACTCCATTGACGACGCGATGGATATTTTTCAAGAAACCTCCGATCACATCCCTCTTCCAACCGATTCGGAATATGTATATGGTTCCTTTGATCTGACCTGCTATGACCCGGAAAGCATTCAAGCCTACAATCCCGGCGTGCCGCTGAGATCAAACGACGGGGAGGAATGAGCATGGCAAATTACTATGGTATCACCCGCACGAACTATTTCCATGTAAAGGATGAAGCCGCTTTCCGGGATTTCATGTCTAAAGCGGTTGGTGATGAGGATGGCATCGACCTGTGGGACGATGAAAAGGACGATCATGGGAATACTCTCTTCGGTTTCGGCCTTTATGGCTGCATTGCCGGGATTCTTGTTCCTGTGTTGGATGATAATGGTGAAGACACCGGGGAAACGGAAAATAATTTTGACGCCTTCACTGATGGCCTTCAGCAGCATGTAGCTGAGGATGACGCCATTATCATTTTTGAAGCAGGACATGAAAAACTGCGCTATGTGGGCGGCGGAGCAACGATCATTACCGCTAAAGACATCATGTACATTGATCTCCAAACCGCCGCCTGCAAAAAAGCGGCGGAGCTTCTCCATAACGACAAATGGATGACCCGATGTGAAGAGTAAAAGGGGTGATTCCATGTTCCGTCCCCATGGGTATCTGACGAATCAGGGGTATATCGGCTTTCTGCCCGACGGCAGGCATATGCTCTTTTCCACGGAAAAAGAGTACATGGAATATCTTTCGGAAATCAATGAACAGGCGGCGTAAGGAGGATGCGCATGGAGAAAACCTGGAAGTATATGAATCTTTCGCTCAACCCGGAAGAATTGCTCACCAAAGATGAACTGATCGAAATGATTCGGAACGGCGGCGGGACTGACGCAGCGCTTGCAGTACTGCGTGAAAAACAGCATGAACAGTACGGGAACGAGCTGATCTGGCGTTATCCCATCAGCACGGGCGAATCGGCGGGTGGTTTCATTATGCCCGTGCGGAAAGGCATCCTCTGGATTCCGTATGATGAAATGGATAAGGAGGAAGGAGAAATCCTCCTGGTGGACAATGCGGAATTGCTTTCCGAGGATGTCTGCGAAATCATGGCAGAGGATTATATGTCTTACGCAAAAGAACTCTGCGATGTGCTGAACCAATCCGCTGCCATCACCCATCAGGTGCAGCTGGCTCAGATCGTCCGTGAAACGATGGAGCTGGGCTCCTTTGAAATGGTTTCCGGTAAGCTGGCTGTTTCTGATCCCTGCTATGATCCGGATGTGTGGTGCCGCGGAGAGCTCACCAATGCCGCGAATGGCATCTGGAATGCCTCAATCGTTACACATAACTGCGGAGAATGGGGGCAGCGCGTCGCCAAACTGACCATTGCACATGAATCGTATGATGAATCGCAGAACCTGACCCGGCAGAAAGCGCCCTTTGAGGTTGGCGTTGACAGCGGCCAGGCCGGGTTCTTTGATGTCGCGCACTATCAGGATTCCTCCGTCATTCCCGACGCGAAGCCTGTCCCTGCGGACGATCCGTCCGAGCCGTGGTACCTATTTTGCTGCGATATTACGCTTTCATCCATTCGCGCCGGGGTACTGCCTTTTGGTGTGGTCTCCTCCAGCGGATACGGCGATGGCGGCTACGACTGCTTCTATTATACCAATGACGCCGGCGTCATCGTCAAGGCGGAAATCGTGTTTCTGCCGGAAGAAGAGGAGCTTTGCCATGAGTAATATCGTTTCAGTACAGTTTACCCGCTTTCAGGATCTGGACAGCGATGGAAACCCGGATGGAAAGCCTACCCTGGGCTACCGCATCTATGATGATTACGGCGTTGACTATAACAACTGCTATGACTCCATCGAAGAAATGCACGAAGCCGGTCTGACGCCGGAGGGCATCTTCCGGTTCATTGACGAGAATCATGATCCCTTCTGTATGACCGCACTGGAGCGCGGTGTACTCTTGAATGGGCAGTATATTTCGCCCAAGGAAACTGGGAATCAGGAGGTGCCGCCTTGCTGACTGTGAAACAGTTGCTCTCGCTGTTCGATCCTAACAACGATCTGCAAATCAATCTGGTGAGAAATGATAACAGCACGGTATTCGTTCCCTTTTCACACTTTATGCTGGAACGAAAAGGCTTTGATTTTTACCTGAATGCCACAGTCAAAGCGCTGAAAATGGAGCAGCATGAAGTGGACGGAAGGGCAATCCCCCTGCTGATCATTGAATGCCGATTTGGAAAGCACTGTCCATATGAAACGGGCGGAAGTGGACAATATGCCTGTTTATTATGCCGTTCAGGTTGAGCAAGCTCAGATGGACGTCATGGCTTTACCCTGTTGATCAAGCTGTATTCTATAGAAGGTGGCTGAACCGAAGATGAGATTAAACAGATCATGCCCACCTTCAAATTCTATGATGAAATAAGAGAGCCGCTTCGAATTCATGAGATACTTGGGCAGAAAAAGTTAGCGATGGCTGGCAGGACGACGAAGATGGGAATCGCTACAAGGAAATTGAGTATCAGATGACCACTCTGAAAAATCTATCTGTGTTGGTTTATTCTACGCCTGATATAACCAGTGACACTACAGAACCTCTTTGGAAGGACTCCATTGTGTTGTTTTCCGATGATCCAGCCGATATGACTGATAAAAAACAATACAAGGAGACATCGGTTCACACAAGCCCATGTCTCCATATTTTAGCAGAAAATAATCAATGTATAAATAAAGAAATATTGAATCTGCGCCTTGGTTAAAAATCCTGCTTTACGTTTGTTGATAATAATACTGATGCAAGACGAAAGTGCTTTTTTTTACTCAATGGTCGACATTCAACAATTTGTACATAATCACCAATCCTTGCAACCTCATTTTCATCATGTACAAGATAGTTTTTTGATCTTTTAATTTGTTTATTATACTTTGGATGGGTAAGGTAGTATCCGTTTTTCACCTTTATTGTCTTCTCCCCTGAAATATTTACAACAAGTCCTTCAAGCACTTTTCTCTTGTTTCTAATCTTTAAAGTAAACTCTGCTCCTGGAAGAGGAAGAGTGGGTACATGAATTATCACTGAATGAAAGGCAAGATAATCAATCCATGTTTTTACCATGCGATCCAGTTCATAATATTCATTTTGAGAAAGCCTATCATATTGATTATAAAAACTTACTGTGTTAAAAAAATTAGCTATTTCGGGAACCATTATCTTTTTTCTATCCTCGATGTTAAGGCTGACAAGCGATTTAGCCTTATGTAATAGACGTCTATGAATAAGGCTAAAATCTTTAAAACCCATAAAGCACCTCACTTTACTCTTTGTTCTATTTCCGAAACAATACGAATATAAATATCCAATAAGGCCATTACAGCTCCATCAGAGTATGTCAACATATTGTCAACTGCATTCACATATAGTGGACGATTTTCAACAATAAAGTGAACGCTTTTAGCATCCCACAAATTCTTTGTATTATACTCTTCAATTGTATCAAAAAATTCGCAAAATCTTTGATGGAGGCTTAAAGCGTTATCAAGTGCGTTATTTATTGTTCGACAATGCAAAGACAGTTCACTGAAAATCCCTCCTTTGCTATTTAGCTCTTCATAATCAGCTTTTGTAGCTTTTCTTCTTTCGGAAATGGTTTTAAGTGTGTCTGTTGCCGTCTCTAAACGTTGCTCTATATCTGTTAAAGCTGACATCATTGTCGGTTCCTGAAATAATTGTTTTAAAGTACCAGGCGCAATGTTATCTTCAGGCTTTTGATGACCATTTCCGTCAGAAACAGTTTCATATAGTCTTAAAAATGGAGTGTGTAAAGAAGAATACACCATATGCAAATCTTTCCAGGCTTTAGCTGGATTTCTTATAAATATTAGAGATTGAAAAGTATTATTTATCTCCTGTATTTCCTTGCGATTTGCGGATACTATTCTTTTATTTACAATATCAATTGTCTGCAGGGAGAATCCTAATATTGATGCAACTGAACCAACAGCGTTAATGAGCCCATTCATAAAGGTCGTCTCCTTTTTTTATAGAAAAATTTGCTTTTCCGATTAATATAGTGCGAATAAATACAAAATGGCACTAAATTTGAAAAAAAAGAATTGATGGGAGTACATTTTGAGTACACTTTACATGCAAGCTACAAAAAACAGAGAAAACTGCAAATAAACAATCAAAATATGGCGGATGCACTATTTAATATGTGGGTATCAGAAACATTTTTTGAGATGGAGGGATGAATATGGGGAAACGGACAAGCTATGAGTTATTCGGCTGGGCACCTTCCGGCAGCGGGTTGCCCACCGATGAGAAAGAAGCATTGCAGGATCGCGTTATTGATCTTGGTTTTGAAGAATGGGCCAGCAACTGTGACGAGAGCGAAACCTATATTGTAGGTTTTTCCCATGAAAGCGATTATGCCTACAGTGAAATCCGTGAGGCGCTGTCCCAATATGCTATGCAGCACCCAGAATATCTGCTGGAGCTGCAATATGAGTGCGAGGATGATGAAGATCATCACCGCATTCGCTTTATGGACTCCGATATGGAAGAATACGATCAGATTTCCGTTTTTCCGCCCTTTACGCGGTTGACACATTCCAGCGAAAACGATGAACTGCCTGTGTTGGCGTTTCATTTCGTCGAAATGGATGGAATGCCGGAAGCCCGTATCCTGGTGCTGACGGAACGGCGGCTGAAGGAACAGGAGATCGGCGAGCTGGAGGATTCCATTTCATCATATATGGAGAGCACAGCAGCGGTTGACTATGAGCTAGCCGTTCGGGATGTGATGAACGCCACGGATATTGGCTACTGGCTGCTCACGCCGCAGACGACCTTTTATATCTGATTCCAGGGCGGGAGATATATGCGATGCAGCTGCGGCAGCACATGGTTTATCGGGCATCAGCTGATCCGGGCGGACGTGGTGGTGGATGGGAACGGCGAATTTCTGGAGAACTGTGAGCCATTTCTGGAAGCCGCCATCTATGACGCGGAAAAGCCTTACGGCCCCTTTACCTGTACTGTGTGCGGAAAAGAGTATGAAGAACTGACGGTGGAAAAGGAGGCGTGCCATTGCTTCCGGAGAGCATCATTCCTTCACTATCGGGGAGCTTCCGATAAAGCCGGACTGACAATCACAGAAGGAGGGATCGCGCATGGGCGCTAATGTGCATCAGATCGTCACGGATCGCATCCTGGAGGAATTGAAAAAGGGCCAAATTCCCTGGAAGAAACCCTGGACAGGCGTGCGAACCGGCGCTTACAGCCGTTCGACAGGCAGACCGTATTCAGTGCTGAATCAGCTTCTGTTGTTCAAGCCTGGGGAATATCTCACTTTCAAACAGGCGATGGAAGCGGGTGGCAGCATCCGCAAGGGAGAAAAGGCCAGCTTTGTGGTCTTTTGGAAACCACTTCCTGTGAAGGAGACGAATAAGGACGGCAAGGAAGTCACGAAAATTGTTCCCCTGCTGCGTTACTACCATGTGTTTCACATCGATCAATGTGAAAATGTGAAGCCCAAATATACCGAACCCAAGCTGACCTTCGCCGATCCGATCAAAGAAGCCGAGGCCGTGTTGGCTGAATACAGCGGGCGTTCCGGCTGCCGGATCTATCACCAAAAGCAGGATCGCGCTTACTATTCTCCCGGACTGGACGAAATCCACTTGCCGTTGCGGGAACAGTTTCCCGATATCCGGGAATATTATTCCACCGCTTTCCACGAATGCACCCACTCCACCGGCCATGAAAAGCGCCTGAACCGCCTGACTAAAGGCACATTCTTTGGAGACAGCGATTATTCCAAAGAGGAACTGGTGGCGGAGATCGGTTCCGCTATCCTGATGAACGATCTGGGCATTGAATCGCCCGCCACCTTCCACAACAGCGCCGCCTATATTCAGAACTGGCTGTCGGCGCTTAAGAACGACAACCGCCTGATCGTTTCTGCCGCGGGCAAAGCGGAAAAGGCAGCCAGATTGATCCTGAATCTGGACACCGACGAACAGCAGCAGGCAGCCGCCTAACTGAAGGGGATGATGAACAATGTTGGCTGCGCATGAAGCACCCTATACGCTTTTCGTAGAGCAGGATGACTTTCCCATCAATCCCAGGAAAGACTGGGAGCCTTTCGGGAAAATGGTTTGCTGGCATAGGCGTTACAGTTTGGGCGACAAGCATGAATATGGGGATCCAGAGGATTTTCTGCGCGATCTGTATCGCAAAACGGAAGGCGATCATGGTAAACGTCTGATCTCTTTCCTGAAATCTGGCAAAGCGCGCGGGGCCAGGCTGGAATACAATCGACGCACCCACGAATGGGAATTGTATACCTATTGGTGCCTTCGCACGATCATTGGGGATTCCCAGCCAAGATGGGATCTGGAAAGCTCCGCGCCAAAGAGCCAACTGAATGACAATGGCTGGTTCTATGATGATATGCTGAACGCCCTGACCATTGACGATCTGAAGGAACTGCTGGGAGAACGGGAGGACCTGGTCATCCTCCCGCTTTTTCTCTTTGACCACAGCGGAATTACCATGTCAACCCACGACTTTGGGGATAGGTGGGATTCCGGGCAGGTGGGCTGGATATATGCCGACCGTGAAATGATAGAAAAGAACTACGGAGCCGTAAACAAAGAAACCGTCAAAAAAGCGGAAGAACTCCTGGAAGGAGAGGTCAAAAGCTACGATATGTATCTCCGGGGCGAGTGCTACGGGTTCCGCTTGTACAAGGATGATAAGGAGGAGGACTCCTGCTGGGGTTTCCTGTGCGATGTAGACGATATGCTCAAGGAACTTCCCTCCTACCTGCCGGATCAATGCGCTGGCTTGATTGATAGGCTGGAGGACTGTGACGACAGTGAAGACGATTATCTGTCGGAGCATTTGTCTGCCTGATTGAGCCGAAACAACACGAAGGAGGTGCCTATGAAGCTTAACCTTTGTCTCGCTGCCGGAAAGTGCAGCGCTTATGAGGAGCAATTTAACATCCCATTGTTCAACGCGGCTGTGCGACTGGCGATTACCACTACAGAAGCGCCCAAACAGGTCTCGCAGGTTCAGGATACTTTATCCGAACTTCCCTGGTACGAGAAGGCGGACAGCGCGTCGTTCTTTGAGCCTTACAGCATCCGCTATGTGGGAGAACTGCTGGAACGGTACGGAGAAAAACTGGGCGATACGATAGAAAACACCCGTGCCTTGGCCTTAGCGCTGGCATGGACAGCCCCGATCCTGACGCCCAATATGTTTGTGGGCAAGCAGCGGGCCAGTTTTATGAAGGCAGTCCTGAAGAAAGAAAAGAATGACATCTATATTGCCGTTTCCCTGTACCTGCTTTCGGAGGGAGAAGAGAAGGAGGAGAGGCTTCAGGCATTGCTGAACCGAACCTACCATCAGACGGAAGAACTGATCTTCTCCCTTTGTTCTCTGGAACGTATCGAGCCGCATTACGAACAATTCCTTCCGCTTCTGACTGCGCTGTTGGGGAAAGACAGGACGCTGACAGCAGCGGACAACGGCGGTATCTTCGGCTGGCTGCTGGAACGCTGTGCCAAAGCGATCAAAGGCTGCCGTAAAAAGGACAACGCGCTCATGCGAGCGCTTTTTGCGCTTGCCAAGGGCTATGTGCGTGAAAAGGACGCTGCCCACACTGCGCTGCTTCAAGCAGGGTATTTCAAGCTGGAAATCCTGTATCTCAATTCGCTATTCGTGTGGGACAGGAAGCTTCGGTATTATCATGTGATGCCGGATTCTATTCCGGCGGAAAAGCTGGCAGCCACTTTTGTGCTCTCCTGCATGAACGCAGCGGAAAAGCCGGACGAACCTTTGCTGGAGTACGCGGCCTGGCTGCTGGAACGCTATCAGACCTTTGAAATCAAATATGAGGCCAACACTGGCATCCGCATGGCGCTGGCCAGAGTGGTTCATATCGTATGCCCGGAGACCATGATCTGGATGATCCGGGATCTGGAATGGGAAAAAAGCCTTCCCTTTGACGCGCTGGATGATCGCTGGGATGTATTAGCCAAGGAACTGCCTAAGGAAAAATACCATGAGTTATTCAAGGAGCAGCTGGAGCATCAAAAGGAGCTTACAGCGGAAACCTTCCGTGCATGGCTTCAAAAATATGAGGCTTTAACCGGCGGCAGTTATCTGGACACATTCCGGCAGTTTTCATACCAGGAGGAAGATATCTTTGACGACTGCGTGCGGTTCGGCGCTGTGAACTTGTGGGATTTCTTCAATGAACACAAGGATGAGCAAGACACCAGATACCAGTATTCGCCCTTACGGTATGTCTGGAATATGGTCTCCGGCGTTAAGAACCGTCCTGCCTTTGATTTCTGGCAGACGTTCTTTTCAACGTTCGATATGCGGCAGCTTCGTGCCTTCTTTCAGGACAAATCCTTCCATGAAGGTTTCTCGTCCGCAGCTCGGGGCATTTATGGGTATTCCAGCCACCAGAAGGAGGCCCGCTATCAGCGGGCTTTCCTTACCCGGGAAGAAAACCGCAGGTTGTATGAATGGATCGATGAATCGGTTTTCCTGTTCACCCCTTCAGAGTATGACGATATGGTGTTAGCCTTCCTGACCGCCCCGGAAACCCTGGAACTGTATGACCGGGCTGAATTGCGGCCCATTTTTGACGCCATTCAGGAAAGAAAACCGAATCATTCGGATATCCCCGCTCTGAAAAGGGTCTTTCTTTCCGCTGAGGAACTGGAAGCGGAGCGTCAGGCGGAGGAGGAGAGAAAACAGCGAAAAAAGCTGGCTGATGCCGAAGCGGAAAAAATCAAAACCTGCAATGAAATGGATGAGCGCTTTGACGGTACGCTGGAATCTATCGTCAAGTATCTGGACCGCTGCTATTATTCCAGCGCCAAGCGCTACGCTGTCCAACACGCCGTATATCTTTTAGACGGTATTCTCATGAAGCAGCGCGCATTCACCAAAAAAGAATTCGGAATGCTGCTGGAATTGATGGGCACGCTCGTTCAGTATGACGAAATGAAACGGGAGGTTGTGCTGAAAACCCTGAACGATGTGACAGTCTCGGAAGAGGAGGATGCGAACCATGCTGATGATGACTGAACGGATGAAAACCCTCGGCCAAATGGAACAGAACGGCCTAGCTCTCAAGATGACAGCGGAGTATACAGAGCAGCAAATCAATGCCTGCTGTGGTCAGCTTGAGGATGGCACGCTTGATAAAAACGCCTATCAGAACTGCTTCTCCATTCAAGCTGCTCTGATCACCACTCCCGGTTTCCCTGAAAGGCTGCGTTTTCTCTTGGGGAACGGTGTTTCAGCTCACCAGGTCGATCAATGGCTTTCGACGGCGAAGGAAACAGGCTGCGGGATCATGGATTATTCCTGCCAGGAATTGATCCGCCTGTTTTCCATGCGTCTGGCCGACATGCGCGGCAAGCAGGAATTTGCCCAGTATTTTTTGCATAGGGGCTGGCCAGAAGATGCGCTTCAGGCCGCAGCGGATAATGTGATCGCCTGCTATCAAGAGTTAGAGGGCGGGTTGGCCGCATTATCGGAGGAGGAACAGGAATTGTTTTCCCATCCGTGTCTGGGAGAATATATCAATGGCGCGGCCTTTTCCGAAGTGCTGCCCAGGCTTGCTGCCCATCCCATCTGCCTATCTCTTCTGGATGCCTTGTGCGCCGATAGGATCGAGATTTCCCTGGATGAAGCGGACTGGGCAAATCTGTATACTCTCACAGCGGAAATGAAGGAAAAGCTCGAAACGATCCATGCCATCCTTGGCGCCGATGGAGACCGAACGGGCATCTTCTTCCGGTACTGGCTGGATAACGGCGCCATAGCGGAAGAATTGGAAGCCTTTATCCGCTGGGCTCGGAACAAAACACTAGAGGAAATCGACGCGGCGCTGGATACCTATCTGGCCTATTTGAATGCGCTGTACGGCAGCTTTGGAAGAGGCATTCCCTTCCGGGAGTTGCACGGCGGCGCGTTTCAACTACTGGCCTATGCTTTAACGCATAAGCAGAAAGCCTTCCTGCGCCTGGTTGAAAAAAACTTCGCGCTCTTCCAATCCATTTCTGACCGCTCCATGCTTTTCTATCATGATTTCTATTCCAGAACGTGGCTGAACGCCCTGAACCTCAATAATCTTACTGAATGCCAGAAAATCATCGGCGGTAAAAAGAACGGGAACAGGCTGAACCTGCTCAGCCGGAAGATGTTCACCTTTGATGAACTGAAAACGCTGTTTCAGGCGGAAGAATGTTATATACGGCTGTATGACCTGCTGGACATTGCCCGGACAGATGATCGGTTGCTGGCCATCCGGCAGCTGCTCAAGCACGATTTGCTGGATGATGAGATGAACGACGATCAGATCAGCCAACTGGCCCGCCGCCTCTCCGAAAAGAATCTGATGGACTGGCGGGATCGAGAGTTTGCGCATATCAAGGGACTAACGCTGCGCCTTTGCGTCCGCATCTTGTCCGTATACGATCATGTTAAGCGGTTCATGCCGGATATACATACCAGCGAAGAAGCGGATTTTATGATTCGCCAGTATGAATCCCTGAAATCATACCAGACATGGGCGGATGTGCTGAAGGATATTCAACGCCTGGACAGCGATTGGGCCGTGCTGCGGGAAGCGCTCCAGTTGGATCATGATTTTGTGAACGAACATGAACAGGAGATTATTTCCTTTCTCTGCAAAGAAGGCGCTGCCATCGCTATGGACTATTCCCGGGGCATCCATGATCCAAAGGGCTTTTATCGGATTGTGCGTGCGCTGCTCATGGGACAGTATGAACAGGTGAAATATCACAGCGACGATCTCCAGCGGGAACTGTCCTTTTCTATCACGGAGCAGCAGAAGCAGCGGTGGATGGAGAACACGGAAGTCACGCAGGGAAAAATCCGTGTGGAGGAAAGGGATGATTTCTTTTCCACCATGCGGATCGGCCAGCTTCCCCAGCGCACCTGCCTGAACTATAAAGATGGTGCTTACCGCCATTGCCTGCTGGCCTGCTTCGACAGCAACAAAAAAATCCTCTACGCAACCATGGGCGGTAAGCCCGTGGCCAGGGCCATGCTGCGCTTGACCAAAGGCAGCTTTACCGCGCCGGGAGGAAAGGCAGTCAAATCCCTGGAATTTGCGGACATTCTCCATCCTGACGCAGAAGAGCAGCCGGAAAAGAAAAGCGAAGAGTTGGTCGTTTTCCTGGAGCGCCTGTACACCAATGGCATTGACGAATTGGCCAAACAGACCGTGCAGAAGCTGTTCGCTGAACTGGCAGCGGAGAAAGCAAAGGAAATGGGCGCCCGCGTTGTGCTGAGCCATGATTACCGGCCTGTTGCTGCCGATATGTCCTTTACCGCCATGAACTACTATCTCTATATCTCCAAATCCAAAGCGGGCGAACAGTATCTGGACAGCTTGGGCGGTTCCCAGGGAACCAGCAAAGAAGGCAGCTATTATAATAATATTTTCATGCTGCAAGCAGCGTAAAAGAGGACGAAAGAACAAATGAAACACGAAGATTTTCCAAAAGCATTGAGCAATATTCTGGTTAAGGATGCTTTTAGTATTTAATATGCGCGATGTCAAGAAAACAATCTATGACGTTTTTTATGGTGATGCTGAATTTCCTGATGAATCAAGTGTTTCAGCTTATCATTGAGAATTTTCGCTTATCTCTATTAAGCGTAATCCGACAAGAAAAATAGTGTTTCCGATAGGGATACTCAAGGTAGTTGTAACCGCTTTCGGGTTTGCTTCTTGAATTTGCTCTGACATTATTCTCTCCTATGATGTTTTGCGATTTCGCTTTCCTCGGAACAAATTTCATATTGACGGATGGTCGGTCAACCGATATAATGAGATTATGGAAGGAAGGGATGACCATGAATTTGCAATCCATGTTGCAGGAGCGCAATATGTCCATGTATCACTTGTCGCGGATCAGTGGTATACCCAAGACAACCGTGATTGATATTTGTTCCGGGAAAAGCGCCATTGAAGGCTGCACCGCGAAAACGGTTTGGCGTTTATCGCAGGCGTTGGGATGCACGATGGAAGATTTGATGAAAATAGACACAGCACATTATGATCCAAAGAGCGGTTTGCCAAAAAGTGACGCTTATCTGGAAAGGGGTCTGCCCGACTATCTTCAAAAATCCATTGCGGCCATGAAAGAATCCTGGCGGTTGATTGATCAGGGCAAGCAGGATTTACATTGGGATATTTGCTGGAGCGATTTGAATGCTGATATTAACAGCGCAGAAATAGAACAGGAAATATCCGCAGATCAAGCCTGGTATCTGCGCAGGAAGTATTTGCGAATGGAAAAGGATGATGAAACATGATTGACTTCACCAATCTTCCCCGGCGTAACAAGACATATTCTGGGGCCAATGGTAGCAAGATCGCGGTTCTGTACGAAGGGGAGCAATATATGCTCAAATTCCCTGCCATTGCCCGGAAGAATAAGTATTTAAGCTACGCAAATGGCTGCGTGTGCGAATACCTGGGCTGTCATATATTTGAGATCGTGGGAATCCCGGTTCAGAAAACGATCCTTGGCACATTCTCCAGAAATGGTAAAGAAAAGCTCGTAGTAGCTTGCAAGGATTTCACCGTTCCCGATTATGTCATTCAGGACTTTGCCTCTCTGAAAAACACAATTATTGATTCTGAACACAACGGATACGGCACGGAACTGTCCGATATTTTGACGGCTATTGATGAACAGCAGGCCGTTGATCCCGTCGTGCTAAAGCGGCGCTTTTGGGATATGTTCATTGTTGATGCCCTGATTGGGAATTGGGATCGGCACAATGGCAATTGGGGTTTTCTGTACAGCAGCAAAACAGACGAGTTGACATTGGCCCCGGTGTTTGACTGCGGGAGCAGTCTGTTTCCCCAGGCTGATGAAAATATCATGCGAGCCGTGTTGAATGACCGTTCGGAGCGTGACCTTCGTATTTTCAAAATCCCGCTTTCCGGCATCCGGGAGAATGGACAAAAAATCAACTATTTCGACTTTATCCATTCTCTCAAGGATACCGGCTGCAATGAAGCTCTGGAGCGCGTCGTTCCACTGATGGATATGCAGAAAATCCGGTTGATGGTTGACAACACCGATTATCTGGATGATCTGCAAAAGCAGTTTTATAAAACGATGCTGGAAGAAAGAAAAGAAAAAATCTTGGATGCTTCTCTTTCAAAACTGCAAAAGAAAAAGAAGAAGTAAGATAGCTTCTTAAGGCTGGCCCAATGCGCGGTCAGCCTTTTTGATTAGGACAATTCACTCTTTAGCGCATTTTCCCACCTCCTTCTTTGATGAATTGCTCCTGCTTTCCCGTTCTTCCTGCTACCGGATTGCTTCTTTAGTTGACCGTGCCAAAAGCTGCTCCAATTCCTTTTTCGGCGCTTTCAAGCTGTTCCTCGATGGACTGCTTTCCATCTGCTGCTTTTGTTTTTAACGCATCGTGTATGACCTTTCGCACCCAATAGCGAATCAACATTAACATGGACAAATGCAGCTATTTTCCACTTCTGGCCTACAAGGATTCAGAGAATCCGCCTTCCGCGCAAACGCTGCGGGATGCTGTGGATGTGCTGACATTGTAAAGAAAAGAGACGAACTGCATGGATTTGATCAACGACGGCATTCTGTGGCAGCATATTGTTCAGCAGATTTAAAACGGCTGTACCGCAGGCCACGGAGCAAAGTTTCACATCTGGACGGACGGCGATATGCTGCTAGTGGACGATGAATGCGCCGCTGAGACCATTGCGGATTTTCTGGAGATCATGGGTTTCGACACCTGCACCAGATACTATGATCCGAAGGAAGATCGGGAAAGCGGCACAGTCAATGAGTATACCAGCTGGCACTATATCAATATTGAATAAATCGCCAAGAAAGGAGGAAGGCAAATGCCCATCACACAGGCACAATTATGGAAGCTCAGACTGGAGATCGTGCTGAACTCTCTTTACTATAGCGACTACGAAAACTCCCTGGGACTGAATCGCAGGATCGTCTCCGTGTTCTTCTATGGATTCCTGGAGTTTGTGGACGAAGAAATGAAGGAGGATATTGCCGGCTTTACGGACAACGACTTTTTCCGCCATCTTCCGGCCTATGATAATTCAGAATACCTGTGGCAGTATTTCTGCGGCTTTGAGGAAGTGCTGCCCGGCTGCTATCCGGCAGGGGAGGAAGAATCGGCAGCATAACTTCTCCTTTTGCAGACACACACCGCACACGCGGCTCTCAACCATGGGAGCCGCTTTTTCGCGCAAAGGAGGCAGTATGGTTCACGATCATGTGCATATTTCCTATGGCGTTTCCAAGCTGGGTGCGGATATTCCTTCCGTCAATTTACCTGTGGGCTGCACCTGCCGGAAGGACGCGCCGTGCTTCAAGAAATGTTATGCCCGCCGGGGACGGTTCAGCTTTCAGCGGAACCGCGCTCACCTGCAAACCAACCTGGAGCTTTGGTACTGCAATCCTCAATTTTTCGAGCAGGAGGTGACCATCGCCGCATTCCGTTCCCGTTTCTTCCGCTGGCACTCCTCCGGCGACATCCCGGACGCGGATTATCTGGCCATGATGGTACGGATCGCCCGGAACCTGCATAACACCCGGTTTCTGTGCTTTACCAAAAAATATGAACTTGTAAATGCTTATATTTCGGAGCATGGCTCATTCCCCGATAACCTGACCGTCGTTCTCAGCGTTTGGGGCACTTTTCAGCCGGAAAACCCTTATCATCTTCCTCTGGCGCATATCCAATTTCGGAAGGAAGATGCAACTATCCCGGAAAACGCCCGCCCTTGCCCATCCTACTGTGGCGATTGCGTTGCCACTGGCATGAGCTGCTGGGATTTAAAACGCGAAGAAGCAGTTGTATTCCATGAACATTAACGAAAGAGAGATGCCAATGAATAAAAACGTTCTTGTGACCTCGGACCGGTATCTGGAGCAGTTCTTCTATGCGCACCGGATTTCTTTTATCCGGCAATATTACGAGAAGGGCCTCACGCACTGGGTATATCCAGCCACACTGCGGTTGCTTGATGTTCTTCGGGAGTATCTGCAGCTCTCGCAGGTAGAAGGAGGCGCGGTATGACCGTTCAGGATTTGATTGCGTTCTTTGAAGCACATGTGGCAGCGGAAGAAGGGCGGCCTGCCACTATAGAGCAGTACGGTTCATTTCTGCGGCGATTTGACCGCTATTTACAGGATCAGCATAAGCTGAGCCTGAAGCCGGAGGATATCGGCCGCATCAAGGGCCTGCACCTTTCAGCCTATTTGCAGGAATTGGCTGCCAAAGACAGGGCGGTCAGCACCCGGAACAACTATATCGTCATTTTGAAACGTTTCTTTTTCTACATGAAAGGAATCGGCGTGATAAAAAAAGATCCCTCCCAGGTTCTCCACTGTGTGAAAGAAAAAAAGACACCGGAAGTCCTCGAAAAGCAGGCTCAGAAGCGCTACACCGCTGAAGAAATCAAAACGCTGATCGAGGCAGTATCCGGTCCACACCCTAAGCATAATGATTTGCGTGACGCCGCTATTATCGCCCTGATCCTGGGCAGCGGCCTGCGAGCATTTGAGGTCTGTGCCTTGAACATCGGCCAAATGGAGGAAATACGGCAGGGCGACCTGTTCTGCCTACGCAAAAGGGGCAACTGGGCGCACGTCAGCGTCGCGGACTTCGTGGCTCCTTGCATTGACCGGTATCTGGCCGGACGGAAGGACACGAAGCCGGATGATCCGCTGTTCCTGTCCCAAAAAGGAAACCGGCTGGATCGGAAAACACTGTGGAAATCTCTTGCGGTCAAGCAGCAGCGTCTGAACCTGAAAACAGGAGTGCATATCTTTCGCCATACCCTGCTGACCGCTGTAGATCAGGTGGGCGGCTCCGCCATGGCTCGTGACATTGGTGGACATTCTACCGTATATGTCACCAACCGTTATGTTCATACCAGCATGGAAGAGAGGCAGCAGGCCGTCAATGATACGTCCTTTGCGGAAACGATTATGGAGTCGCTTCCGAAGAAACGGGCTTCATGATAGGAAAATGAACGAACCGCCGCAGATATTCTTTCTGCGGCGGCACTTTGATTGATCATGATGTCACTGCTTCAGCTTCAAACCGTCATGAAATGCTTTTCCGACGATTTCGCCTACCACTCGGTATGCGTTGGCGGCAGGGTCGAAGATAATGGGACGCAGTTTGCCCAGATCCACCTTGCCGTCGTTGAGGATAGATTCGTCCGCTTGGGAGGCCACGATCTCGCCGATGAGATAGCCCGTTTCCGGATTCCAGGAACGCACCTTGCACTCCAGGGTCAGCGGATATTCCTCAATGATCGGCGCATTGACATAAGCGCTCTTGTGAACATGACAACCGGCTTTTTCAATCTTATTGATCTTTTTTCCAGTTTCCACACCAAAGTAGTCGGAAATCAAGACGGTGTCTGCTGTGCCAAATGCAACGGTGAACGCCCCGGTTTTTTCAAAGTTTTCGGTAGTCTTGTGTTTAGACAGCATCAGGGTGATTTCACCCATGTCGCTCTGCATACCCCAGGCCGCATTCATGGCGTTGGGAGTACCGTTTTCATCATATGTGCCAATAATGAAAACGCCTTCTGGGGTAATGATGGCATGCTTTCCTTCGATTTCCATGAATCTGGCTCCTTTACTTTTTTTCTACAGCGTCTTTCATGGCTTTGCCAGGCTTGAATGCAGGAGCTTTCTTCGCGGCGATCTTGATTTTTTCGCCAGTGCGGGGATTGCGCGCTTCGCGGGCGGTCTTACTCCGTACCTCAAAGGAACCAAAACCGGGAATGATGACTTTACCTTCTTTGACAAGTCCTTCAATGATGGCATCCAGGGTCGCGTTGACGACCGAGTCAGCTTCTTTCTTAGTGATTTCCGCTTTGGAGGATACCGTTTCGATGAGTTCCCGTTTGTTCATGGAGATACCCCTTTCTATTGATCATTTGTTTATTACCACAGTTCGATACTGCCGGTTTCTTCACCTTTGACCCAGTAGGCTTTGTTCTCGTCTACACGGATATAAATCTTATCCGCAGCCCCGATCTTGGCGATGATTTCTTCCGGTGTAATGGTTCCACCAAGTGGAGACTGGATAATGATTTCGGTTTTCGGCGATTGCGCGGGTGCGTTTTTTTCAGCCTTTGCCTTGCTTGTGCGCTTTGCTTTGGTCTTGGATTCCGCAGGCGCGTCAGCCTTTGGCGCCTTTGCCTTCTTTGCAGGCTTGAGAGCCAAATCCACGTTATAGACTTCCTTGATCTTTCCCAATACCTTTTCGCTCGGATTCACCCGGCCCGCTTCATAGGCGGTCACGGAGGCTGTGCTTACGCCAATCGTTTTTGCGAAGGCAGCTTGAGACAGTTTCTGTGCGGTACGAAGTTCTTTAATTGTCGGAATCTTCTTCGGCATGAATGTCATCCTCCCTTTATTCTTTTGACTTCATTATACATAAAGCATTTAAGAATTACAAGGAAAATGTATTTCTTAATCAGTTGTTTGAGGGGGTATGGCATTTTTTTCGTATTGGATACATGAATAGCATAGTATACAGACGCTCTCACTGTGAAAAAAGTTCCCCATTGTTTCGTCCTTTCCGTCTCGTTATAATAATGCGCATCCGGCACAAAGAACGAGTGTTACTCACAAAATTATTTCTATTGGAGGAGCAAGTTTTGGCCAAAATGGTATCTCTTATATAATGAAAACCAAAATGAAAGGGAGGAATCGACAGTGGCTATTCAAATAGTCAAAGCAAAACGGCAGTTGGCGCGCCTCAAGATTGGAGTGGCTGGTAGTTCCGGCAGTGGAAAAACATAGAGCACGCTGCTCATGGGTTTCGGTTAGATTCAGGCAGTACATCCTAGCATCTCCAATGAAGCGGCTTGGGAGAAAATCTGCGTTATCGACACGGAAAACGGTTCTGGTAGCCTGTATGTTGGCACTGTGGTAAGCAGTACCCGTATCGGGGAGTACCTGACCATCGCTCTGGACGCTCCGTTCAGCGCGGCCCGATATCTAGAGGCTATTGAAGCGGCAGAGAATGCTGGGGTGGAATTTTTGATTATTGATTCCCTGTCACACGCCTGGTCCGGTGAGGGCGGTCTGCTGGATATGCAAGCGAACATCGCCAAACGCAGCGGCAACGGCTATACCGCCTGGCGGGATGTAACTCCGCTGCATAATAAGCTGGTGGACAAGATCCTGCAATGTCCCATGCACGTGGCGGCCACCCTGCGCACCAAGACGGAATATGTGATCGAGGACAACGGACAGGGTAAAAAAGCACCCCGCAAGGTGGGTATGGCCCCCATTTTCAGAGAAGGGCTAGAATATGAGTTCAGCGTGTTCTTTGAACTGGCTCAGGATCATTCCGCGGCAGCCACGAAGGATCGTACCGGCCTGTTTGATGGTCAATACTTCGTGATCACCCCAGACACTGGCGCGAAAATCGCGGGCTGGCTGGGCGACGCGGAAAAGAACGCAGCCGCATCGGCAGCGGAAAGGCCGCAGGTGAAGCAACAAAGCCTGGAGCCTTCTGAACCGTCTCCTGAACCGCCTTCTTCGGATGGAGAGGATACCCAGACCCTGGCTGAAAAGGTAGACATGGTGATGAAAGCCTGCTGCACCGATATTACTCAGGAGGAAAGAGAGAAGATCGCCCAGCGGATACGGGCAATTACCGGAGGTACAGCAAACTATCGGGCGATTACTGACAAAAGGATTCTTCAAGCAATCTACGATGAATTCAAGGAGGAAACAGTATGAGTGTAAATAAGCTGACCGCAGTTGGACGATTGACGGCAGATCCTGTTTTATCCCAATTCGGTGATGCTTCCTGCGCGACCTTTACATAGGCATCGGATACACGCACCAAGGATGTGAACGGAGATAATATCACAAATTTCTATCGTTGCAATACCTGGCGCAGAATGTCTGAAGTAGCCATGCAGTATTTACATAAGGGTGACAAAATTACTGTGGTCGGCGACTTGACCATTCGGCAGTATAAAGATAAAAACGGTATGGATCGAACTGCTGTACAGATCAATGTCACAGATTTAGAATTGCCAGCCCATAAAACACAGACTACCAATGGCAGTTCTCAAGAAGATGATTTGCCTATTTAAGGGGGACAAACAGATGAAGCTCACTGCAGAACAAGAAACTCAATTCTTGAATGAGCATGAGAAAAAGATCTGTGATTTTGTCAATCGTTACCAGCGAAAAGCCGGAAAAAGGTATCCTGACAATACAGAAGATCTTCTACAGGAGGCCAGATAGGCGCTGTTGCTTCTGCTGCGAAATGCAGATAGTTTAGCGGAAGCAGAGCATTACTACATCCATGTGACGCATGCTTTATATGAGTATGTGCGCAGAATGGCGGCAGTTAAAATCCCACAAAAGAAGTTTAAGATGGAAATCCGCAATATATTTCTTTTCTCCCTGGATGTATTCGAATTTGATGCAACATCGTCTTCTTTTGAAGATATGATTATCGGCAATATAGATTATGAACGCTTTTTGAGTTGCTTATTACCTTTGGACGCAAAGATGCTGTCTATGAGGATGAAAGGTAGTTCATAGAAAAAAATTGCCAATGCTGTGGGATTATGCGAAAGTCAGGTATGTCGCCGTATTCATCGTTTAGGCAATCAGTATCGCTGCTTTATGGAAGGCTGTTGCTGTGCAGGCTGACATCCTTCGGTTTGCCGCCGTGCACTTGGCTCCTTACCGGGTGCGCGGGGATGAACTCATCCCGGATTACTGCCCCTTCTGTCACGGCGGCGACAGCGGCGACCGATACACCTTCGCCCTGAACCTGACGGACGGCGTGTATGTGTGCAAACGGGGCGGATGCGGCGTCAAAGGCCGGTATGAAGAACTGGCAGCCCATTTTGGCGAGTGGGCGGAGTTTCTCCGCCCCGCCGCCTCCGCCAAAAGGCAGTTCATTCTGCCGGAAGTGGAAATAAAGCCCCTGACCACGGAAATAATTCAGTATTTTGAAAAGCGGAGAATCACCAAAGAAACCTTGGACGCGTTTCACATCGGCGCGGACGAAAAAGGAAACATCGTTTTCCCCTTCTTCCGGGACAGCACATAGGAATATGTGAAATACCGGGCGCCGCGCACACCCCAGCCCAAGGAGAAAAAGGAATGGCAATGTTCCAACACACGCCCCATCCTGTTCGGGATGGATCTATGTTCCTTTTCCCACCCCCTGATCATCACAGAAGGCCAGATCGACACGCTCTCTCTTTATGAAGCAGGCGTCTGTAATGCCGTGTCCGTTCCAAGCGGCTGCACCAATCTGGATTGGATCGACCATTGCTGGGACTGGCTGGAGAAGTTCCAAACGATCATTCTGTTCGGGGACAGCGATGAACCGGGCAAAAAAATGGTGCGTGAGGTGGTTCGGCGGCTGGATGAAGCACGGTGTATGGTGGTAGAGGAATACCCAGACAAGCCGGACGGCACACCCTGCAAGGACGCCAACGAAATCCTGTTCTATTATGGGCCGGAAACGCTTCAGGAGACCTTGGACGCCGCTCAGCCGGTGCCTGTCAAGGGAATCATTCAGTAGTCGGATGTGGTTCCTTACGACCCTACCACCGTTCCACGAATCAAAACCATGATCCCGGCGCTGGATGAATAGATCGGCGGATAGGCGGAAGGGGCAATGACGGTGTTCACCGGCAAGCCCGGCCAGGGCAAGTCAACGGTCACGGGACAGCTGCTTCTGGCTGCTATCGAGCAGGGCTATTCCGTCTGCGCTTACAGTGGCGAGCTGACCAAGGAAAAATTTTAGGAGTGGATTAGTCTCCAGGCAGCAGGTTCGGAGTATATCGGCCTTCGCTATGATCCCGTGCGCGGCATCAAAATCCCGACCGTGCCGTATGCCGTACAAGAGCGATAGACGGATTACTATCGGGATAAGTTTTATCTATTCGACAACCAGGAAATCTTTGAGGTCAACCAATCGGAAAGCATCCTGAAGGTTTTCCAGATGGCGGCGCGGAGATACGGCTGCAAGCTGTTCCTGGCGGATAACCTGATGACCGCCCTGTCCGATTCCGACGAGGAAACCAAGGCCCAGGGCAAGTTTGCCAACGCGCTCAAAAAGTTCGCCACCCGGTATCATGTGCATGTGCTGCTGGTGGCCCATCCCCGCAAGGTGAAGCAGGGAGAAAAGCTTGGCCAGGACGACATCGGCGGCAGCAGCGCCACCATCCGTTAGGCGGACAGCGCCATCGTGGTGGAGCGGCCCAACCTGCGGGTGCTGAAAAACCGGGAGGGCGGGATATGCAGGCTGATCGAGTGCTGCTACTGCCCGGACAGTCGCAGGATCTATCAGGCAGACAAGGGCGATAAGAACCGTTTTTCCTGGAATAAGGACGGTATTGTGCCGCCGAATCCCCGGGCGGACAGTTTGCCGGAGTATTCAGTACAGATGGCAGAGGTGATACAACCGTTTTAATGGAGGGAAGCAAGTGCATCATTCCAAATGATATGAAATGGTCGTTCAGCAAATAGCAGTTGTTTTCTCAATGCCCCTTGGCTTTCAAGCTGCAGTATATCGACCATGTTTCCCAGGAGCAGAACAGCTACGCGGAGTACGGTACGCATTGCCACAGCCTGCTGGAGCGCTGGGCCAAAGGGGAACTCTTGTCCTTTGAACTGGCGGACAGGTATGAAGCGGAGTACGACGAAGCGGTCAGGCATTACTTCCCGCCCTTTCCCCAGGGCCTGGCCGGAAAATACTTTGAGGAAGGGAAGCAGTATTTTCTGTCCTTCGACGGCTTCGGAGAAAACATGGAAATCCTGTCCGTGGAGGAAAAGTTTGAACTGGATATCCGGGGAAATCCATTTGTGGGCATCGCTGATCTGGTGCTGCGGGACAAGCAGGATGGCGGCATTATCGTCATCGACCACAAATCCAAGTCCATGCAGTCTATGAAAAAGGAACTGTTCGCCAATACTCGGCAATTGTACACCTATGCCGCGTATGTGAAGGAACGGTTCGGAGAATACCCGGCTATGCTGCGGTTCAATATGTTCCGCTACGGCACCTTCATCGATGAGCCCTTTTCCATGGAGCGATACCAGGAAACCATGGACTGGATCGATACGACCATCCAGGCCATCAAGAACGAAAAGGATTGGCGTGTGTCCACCTCCGGCTATTTCTGCCGCTTCATCTGCTCCACCCGCCTGCATTGTCCTGTGGGGGAAGAAATCATTCATTCCGAAATAAAGGAGTAATCCGCTATGACGCTTTAGGAAAAGGGTATTCCTTATGTGAATTATCACCGGCATTCCTGTTACAGCAACGTCATGCTGACAGACAGCGTAGTCACCAATGAAGACTACGCCAAGCGGGCGGTAGAATTGGGGCATACCATTCTTTCCTCCTGCGAGCACGGCACCCAAGGCAACTACTGGCAATGCTCCGAACTGGCAAAGAAGTACGATCTGCACTGGCGGTATGTGAGCGAAGCCTATTTTGTAAAGGACAGGCGTGAAAAGGATAACGCCAACTGCCATATTATCCTGGCTGCCAAGACGAGAAAGGGCATCGGCGATCTGAATTTCGCCCTGTCCGAAGCCAACATTAGCGGATATTACTATCGGCCCCGGGTCGATCTGGAATTACTGCTGTCCCTGGATTCGCAGGACGTTTTTGTGACCACGGCCTGCATCGCCGGGGTGTTCAAATACGGCTGGGAGGAGGCGGAACGCCTGATCCTCCGCTTCGCAAAGCACTTTCGGGGCAGCTTCATGTAGGAAGTACAGTATCACGACACGGATAAGCAGCGGGAGGTCAACCAATTCCTGCTGGGCTTGTACAGAAAGCACGGGATTCCCCTCATCATGGGAACCGACAGCCATTATATCCATCCGCGGGACGCAGAACTTCGGCAGCAGCGGTTGGAAGCCAACCACATTCTGTATGAGGACGAAGGCGGCTGGTATATGGATTATCCCTCCGGAGCAGAAGCGTTTCAGCGCTTTCAGCGGCAGGGCGTTCTTTCCGACGCGCAAATCCGGGAGGCCATGGAGAATACCTGCATCTTTGAATCCTTTGAGGATGTGGAATTCGACAAGAGCAAAAAGCTGCCCACCATCTATCCTGAGCTGACACAGGAGGAACGGAACCATAAGTATCTCGATCTGGTGAACGCCGCCTTTGAGCAGCAGACTGCTGGCATGACGGAGGAAGAAAAAAGTGTCCGTGCGGAAGGCGTGAAATACGAAACGGATGTGGTCACCTCCACCGGCATGAGCGATTATTTCCTGTTGGATCACGAGCTGGTGTGCCGCGCCGTAAAAAAAGGCGGCATCATCACCAAAACGGGACGCGGCAGCGCGCCCAGCTACTATACCAACTCCCTGCTGGGCCTGTCCTCCATTGACCGCTTCGCCATCCCTGTGGAAATGTTCCCGGATCGGTTCATTTCGGCGGACAGAATCGTATCCGGCAGCCTGCCGGACATCGACATGAACGTAGCCAACCGGGAAGCCTTTGAGGAAGCCCAGGCGGAAGTACTGGGCGAATGGAGAAGCGCGCCTATGGTGGCTTTCGGTACCCTGAAACGGCTCTCCGCCTGGAAAATGTACTGCCGGGCCTCCAATCTTTCCTTCGATGTCGCCAACAGCATCGGGGATAAACTGAAAGCCTATGAAACAGCGGTCAGATACGCGGAGGACGGTGAGGAAATTGCGCTTTCCGACTACATCCCAGAAGAATATCGGGAATAGGTCGCCGCCAGCGAGCAGTACATGGGTGTGATCGATTCCATTTCCCCACATCCCTGCGCCTATCTGCTCTGCCGGGAAGATATTCGTCGGGAAATCGGGATCATCCGCATCAACAGCAAGGGAGCCAAGAAAAAGACTGTCTACGCCGCCTTTATCGACGGCGCAACGGCGGAACAGTTCGGATATCTAAAGAATGACCTGCTCCTGGTGGAAGTTGTTAAAACCAACCATGAGGCATTTAAGCGCATTGGGACGGAGCAGCCGGATGTGAACGAGCTTTTGCGGCTCACAGCCCAGGATAAGGAGACGTGGCGTATGTACGCGGAAGGATTGACCATGGGGCTGAATCAGGTGGAACAGCCGAAAACACGGGAAAAGGTGATGCAGTACAAACCCAGGAACATCACCGAGCTGGCGTCCTTTGTGGCAGCGGTACGCCCTGCGTTCAAATCCATGCTGCCCATCTTTCTGGCCCGGAGGCATTTTGACTATGGCATCCCCGCTTTTGACGCTTTGATCCAAACAAGAGAGATGTCGTCCAGCTTCATTCTGTTCCAGGAGCAACTGATGAAAACGCTTCAGCATGCCGGGTTTTCATCCCCTGAATCCTACGCGGCCATCAAGGCGATTGGGAAAAAACATCCGGAGAAGGTACTGCCGCTGAAGCAGCGTTTTCTGGAAAAGTTCTCAGAGAAAAGTGATCCTGATGCGGCAGAAAAGGTCTGGAAGATCATTGAAGACGCGACTTCGTATGGGTTTAACAGTTCTCATGCTGTCTGCGTCGCTCTGGACAGTCTGTACGGCGCTTGGCTGAAAGCTCATCATCCTTTGGAATACTACACCACCCTTCTCACCGGCTATGCCGCCAAGGGAGACAAAGACCGCATCTCTCTTGCCAAGGAAGAAATGCGGAAGGGCTTCGGCATCCGCGTGGTCCCCTGCAAATTCCGGCAGGACAATCGGGACTTCTATATTGACTACGAAGAACGAACGATCTCTGACGCATAGACGTCGGTAAAGCACATAAGCCGCAAGGCTGCGGAAGCGCTCTACGCTATGCGGGACGGATTCTATGCCTGCTTTACCGATCTGCTGTATGATATGGAGCTTCATCCTGCCTTGGATTCCCAGGTGGTCGAAATCCTGATCCGGCTGGACTATTTTCGGGAGTTCGGTTCCAACGGAAAGCTATAGAAGTTATTAAGGGAGTTCCGGGAAGGGGAAGCCCACTTTTCCAAAACCCATATTCCCAGGACCCAGGAGGCGCGGCTGCGCGTTCTTCGCGGGATCGAGAGAAGTCTGCCGGAGGAAACCATTCCGCCTTATGAGCAGGCGCGTTTTGAAATCGACCACTGCGGTACGCCGCTCACCTTGTTTCCGGCATTAAAGTTTGAATACGCCGTTATAGATGTGGATGATCGGTACAGCCCCAAGCTGAAGCTGTGCAGCCTCTCCACTGGACATACGGGCGTGATGAAGCTGAAAAAGGCGCTGTTTCAGCAAAAACCCATTGAAGAAGGCGCCATCCTCCGCCTGATCGCCTGGAACCGAAAACCGGCGTATCAGTTTCTCGACGGGAAAGCCAAGCCAAGATCCGACATGTTCGACCTGTGGATCACCGATTATGAACTGATCTGATGATCCGTCCGGCCAGCGTTTTTCTGGCCGGTACAGGGGAGCATGGCGGAACTGGCAGACGCGGAGGTCTCTAAAACCTTTGCTTTACGGCGTGCGGGTTCAAATCCCGCTGCTCCCACCATCGCGCTTCATGCGCAGAAAAGCTTGTAAAGGAGGCGGATCATGAATACGATTCCCTTACGATTCATCCATGCCGGTTTCGGCCATGTGGTATGCGCCAATCGGGTTTCCATGGTACTCAATCCCCAAACCGCCAGCGCCCGGCGATAGATTAGGGCCGCAAAAGAGGCAAAACCCTCCAGATTTGTGGATATGACCTTTGGCCGAGCCACAAAGAGCGTCTTACTGTTGGACGACGGAGCCGTGATTGGTTGCGGATTGACCTACCGCACCATAATGTCGCGGCTGAACGGCGATGCCCCATTGGAAGCGGAAGCAGAACCGATCCTGGGCACAGAAGCGGAGAATGCGGAATGAAAATCATTCAGCAGTCCGCCCGTATCCTCACCCCGGAGGATGGAATGCAGGTGCTGCGGCAGATTGAGCAGGCTGGCCGCAACTGTTACCGTTCTGAAAGAAAGATCACAGAGGACAGCGCGCCGCGTTTTGTGGCCGCACTGTTGAAACGAGGCCACCTTTCGCCTGTGGAGTTTGCCGATATGAGCGTGGAGTAGGTCACTTCCCGGGATGTGATGGCGGAACTCACCCGGCATCGATTGGCCAGCTTCTGCATTGAGAGCCAGCGGTATGTAAACATGAATGGAGAAATCGCCTTCATCCAGCCGATATTTTATCGGGAAGGTTCTTGGGCCTCCGGGCTCTGGTGGAAGTGCATGAAGGATGCAGAAAAAATCTACCATGATATGCTGGCACACGGCATCAAGCCCGAGGACGCCAGGAAGGTATAGCCCAATTCCACCGCTGTCCGCATCATCATGAAGGCCAACCTGCGGGAGTGGCTGCACATCTTCACGCTCCGAACCGATCCGGCAGCTTATCCTGAAATGCGGACATAGATGGCGCTACTGCTGCGGCAGGCCAGGGAAAGGATCCCCTTGATATTTGACGGAATAACAATCCCGGACGGAAAGGACGAAAACCATGAGAATTGATAAGTATACCGATCATAACCGGCATTAGAGCTTCATTGACCGCTACGGTAGGGCGTCTAACGCTGCAACCAGCAGCGAAACGGATCCCAATGCCAATGTGGAAAGCAAGAACATCGCCACCATGGAAACGGAAATCTATAAGGCGGACGCCATCGCCATCAATCGTCTGGGCATGTACCGGAAACTGCAGGAGATGTACGGCACCAACACCGCGGAAGAATATTTGCGGCAGCTGGAAGAGCATGAAATCTACCGGCATGACGAAGTGGGCATTTTGGGCAAACCCTACTGTGCCAGCGTGACGCTCTATCCCTTCCTTTTCTATGGAAACACCTGCATCGGCGGCACCAGCGAAGCGCCCAAGAATCTCTCTTCCTTCTGCGGCGCGTTCATCAACCTGGTATTCGCTTAGGCCAGCCAGTTCTGCGGGGCCATTTCCACGCCGGAGTTCCTCTGCTACATGGATTATTTCATCCGCAAAGAGTATGGCGACGACTATTACCAACGTTCAGATGAGGTCGTAGATTTATCCACTCGCCACCGCACCCTTGATAAGGTGATTACCGACGCCTTTGAGCAGGTGGTGTACTCCATCAATCAGCCTGCCGCCGCCCGCGGGAATCAGTCCTGCTTCTGGAATATCGCCTATTTTGACCAGCCGTACTTCCATGGGATGTTTGAAGATTTTGTGTTCCCGGACGGTACGAAGATGCGCTGGGACTCTGTCTCCTGGCTGCAAAAGCGTTTCATGCGCTGGTTCAATCAGGAACGGAAGCGCAAGCTGCTGACTTTCCCGGTGGAAACGGTGAACCTGCTGGACAACGGCGAGGATTTCGTAGATCAGGAATGGGCGGACTTTGTAGCAAAGATGTGGGCGGAGGGACACAGCTTTTTCGTGTACCGCTCTGATTCGGTGGATTCGTTAGCATCCTGCTGTCGTCTTAGAAATGAAATGCAGGATAACACCTTCTCCTACACGTTAGGCGCCGGCGGAGTCGCCACAGGCAGCAAATGCGTCATGTCCATCAACGTGAACCGCCTAGTGCAAAATGCCGTTTGGGACAATGGCTTGGAGGATGTGCGTGAAGCGATGTCGGAGATGGTGGAGAAGGTTCATAGGTATTTGCTGGCTTTCAATGCGATCCTGAAGGAACGTCAGGCCGCCGGGTTGCTGCCGGTCTACGACGCGGGTTTCGTCTCCCCGGAAAAACAGTACCTGACCATTGGTGTGAATGGCTTTATCGAAGGCGCTGAAGCGCTGGGGATCGAGATCGACGCGGACAATCCACAGTATATTGCCTATGCCGAAGCGGTGTTGCAGCCGATCTACGAAGCAAACCGAAAGGACCGGCAGGAGGGGATCATGTGGAACACGGAAATGGTACCCGCGGAATCCTTGGGCGTAAAGAATGCTGCTTGGGATAAGGCGGACAAGCTGTTTGTTCCGCGAGACTGCTACAACTGTTATTTCTTCCGGGTAGAGGATCCCAAGGTCAATGTGCTGGATAAATTAAAGCTTCACGGACGCGCCTTTACCAAGTACCTGGACGGCGGCTCGGCCTGCCACATCAATCTGGATGAGCATTTGACCAAGGAACAGTACGTCCTGCTGCTGAAAGCCGCTGTTCGCACCGGCTGTAATTACCTGACCTTCAACATTCCCAACACGCTCTGCAAAAAGTGCGGGTATATCAGCAAGCACCGCTTGGATGAATGCCCCAAATGCCACAGCCGGAGCCTGGATTACGCCACGCGGGTCATTGGGTATCTGAAGCTGGTGTCCCGGTTTGCGGAAGCGAGGCAGGAGGAAGAACATCAGCGGTACTACGCAAGCAGCCTGGAGGGCGCCCATGGGCAAGGTGATTAAGAACCCGGATGAGGTCTTTTATAAGAACCTCAAGCGGCGCATCAAGCAAAACAACGGCTATTGCCCCAACAAGCCGCGCCACGTCCCGGAAAACAAATGCCCGTGTCAGGCGTTCCGGGAGGGGAAGAGCTGCGACTGCGGGCAGTACATCGAATAGCCGGAGGATGTGACGGTATGCTGATCTGTACGGAATGCGGGCGGACATTTGAACGGCCCCAGGAGGCTGTAGAACAGCATGGGCTGGACACGCCGCCCTACGAAAAAATCAGCATGTGTCCCTTCTGCGGCGGAGTGAGTCTGCGCAACGCATATCCCTGCTCCATTTGCGGCGGTTGGATCACCGGCAGCCACATCATCACGCTGGACGGGCAGCGCATCTGCGATGGCTGCTATATCCGCTATGAGGGGCCGGATGACTGAAACGCCCCTGCGGTACATGGAATACGCCGTGACGCTGGCGGAGGCGCCGAAGGAGGTCAGCCTGACCATCGCTGTTTCCAACTGCGTCTTCCGCTGCTCCGGCTGCCATTCGCCCTATTTGTGGGAGGACAAGGGAGAACTGCTGCTGCCGGCCCTGCCGGGACTGATTCGCAGGTATAAGGGGCTTATCTCCTGCGTGTGCTTCATGGGCGAAGGCCAGAATCCATCGGAATAGCGGCAGGCGCTGACGACAGTGCGGGAACACGGCTTGAAAACCTGCCTGTACAGCGGCTGCGACAGCATTCAGCCGTTTGTGCCGCTGCTTTCGCTGCTGGATTACCTGAAAATCGGTCACTATGATGAAAAGATGGGCGGGCTGGACAGCGGGACGACAAATCAGCGGTTTTACCGCGTGGAAAATGGACAACTGATCGACGAAACCGAGCAATTTCAGAGGAGGAAAGAGGAACATGACGCCTGACGAATACAAAGCGAAATACGGAGACACGGTCATCATGGGTATCGAGGCCAAATGGGTGGACGGGCTATAGGTGGAGGGATACAATCCCAAAATCCTGGAGCCGGACGAGGATGGAAACGAGTACTGTGCGCTGCTGGAAGTGATTGAACAGCATTTGATCAGTATGCCGCGCTGGAAAGCGGAAACCGATCTCACCTTCAAGCAGGTCATTCCCTATGTGATCGTGGAGCACCGTCCCACCGGACACATTTACATGACCACCCGGATCGGCGGGGATGATCGGCTGAAAGGGCAGCACAGCATTGGCCTTGGCGGGCACATGGATGAGGACGAAAGGATTCTGGATACCCTTTACCGGGAACTGGAAGAAGAAGTGGGACTTCACCGGGACGACATCGCCGATATTTCGCTCTGCGGTTTTCTGTCCAGCACCATGACGGAGGTGGACAGCGTTCATTTAGGCCTGATCTACCATATCACCACGAACCGGGAGGATATTTCCTGTCTGGAAAAAGACAAGCTGATGGGCGACTGGTTCACGGTGGAGCAGTTACAGGAAGCCAGAAAAGCGGGCCACATGGAATCCTGGAGTACGATTTGCTTTGACAGCCTGCTGAGAGGGGAGGCGACCGAATAATGCCCATCATCACCGGCGTTCAGCCCGATGCGCCTACCGTGGTCAACGAAAGAGGCGGCGCACAGTCCGCCACACCCTATGCCTTTCACTTCCTGCCGCCCAACGCCATGTTTGCCGCGGCGGAAACGGCCAAATACGGCGCGGAAAAGTATCACGAGTCTCTTCAGGATCGGAACTACAAGAAAATCCCGACCGAGGAACATGTGAACCACGCTATCCAGCACCTGTACGCTTATTTGGCCGGAGATCAGACAGACGATCATCTGGCTCACGCCATCCTGCGGGCCATGTTCGCCTATGAAACGGCGTATGAGCAATAAATTGCAAAAATCATCAAAATCTCTCCGCCTCCTCTGCGCCGATCTCTCCTTGCGCTGTCCCGGTTTTGCCGTCCTGCGGTATGAGAGCGGGAAAATCACCGTGGAAAGGCTGTGCCACCTGAACCATCGCGAGCAGAATTGCTGTCATGGCGAAATTTTGGCGGCTATCTATGATATGATCACGGAGCTTTCCGCTGATGTGGCCGTATTCGTGCGGGAAAAGGGCTTCTCCCGATTCCCGCACGAAACCCAGGTTCTTTTCAAGGTGGTAGGTATCGTTGACCTGGCCGCGTGGCGGCAGTGCAAAACGCAGTTTGAGGAAATCGCGCCGACCACCGTGAAAAAACTGCTGACCGGATCGGGGAAAGCCAGCAAGGAGGAGGTTGCCGCCGCATAGGAGCAGTACGTGGGAAAACAGGATTACGCCACCAATGACGAGAGCGACGCTGTTGCCGTGGGGGTGGCGTGGCTACGGTCACATAGATATATTGAATGAATATGAGGTTATATTCCTCTGTAATTTCAATAGGAACATAGCCTTTTTCGCATGCGCGAAATCGAAAGGAAGGATGAAGATTGAACATCATACAAACCACAACAACAGAAGCTTATCTGGAAGAAAAGCCGCATGTCCGTCTGCATTTCACGCAGTCGCCGCAGCCTGACATCGTTAATCGGATTTAGGGAATATAGATAAGAGATACATTATCCATGATGGAAGGAGGAGCTGATGATGAAACGAGTATTATGCCTGTACAGGGTATCAACAATCGGGCAGGTTGACCATGACGATATTCCCATGCAGCGGATCGCGTGCAGGGAGTTTATCGCGCAGCACCCTGACTGGGAATTGGTTGATGAGGTGTCTGAGAAGGGTGTATCCGGCTACAAGACCAAAACTGCGGATCGGGATGCACTGGCTCAAATTAAGGCAAAAGCGTTGGCCAAAAAGTTTGATATCCTGCTTGTGTTCATGTTTGACCGTATTGGACGGCGTGATGACGAAACGCCATTCGTGGTTCAATGGTTTGTAGAAAACGGAATTGAGGTCTGGAGCACCAAAGAGGGCGAGCAACGTTTTGATACCCATGTGGATAAGCTGCTGAACTATATTCGCTTCTGGCAGGCATCCGGTGAAAGTGAAAAGACCTCTCTGAGAATACGTACCAAGCATTTGCAAATGATACAGGAAGGCTTATACAGAGGCGGATTGGTTCCCTATGGGTATCGGCTTGAACATCAGGGACGGGTGAACAAGAAGAATCAACCGGTACGCGACCTGGTAATTGATGAAAAAGAAAGCCTTATTGTACAGGAAGTATTCCACAAAATTACTTCTGATGGTTGGGGAACGAATAGAATCGCCAACTGGCTGAATGCGCGAGGTATCCCTACAAAACATGGGGACAGTTTTTGGCGGGGCACCTCGGTTCGTGCGGTAATACGGAATCCGATTTATACCGGCAGAATTCGCTTTGGTGATGATCTGTCCGAACCTTTTGAGCACTTGCGTTTGATTGATGACGCCTTATTTGAACAGTGCGACAGGTTAGTGAGAGAAAAAGCGCCACGGATGTCCAGTAAACGCACCTCTGCCCTCCGCAGTACAAGCAGAGGCTTATTGACTGGTGTCTTGTATTGCGGTACCTGTGGGGAAAGAATGTGCTTTAACCATAACAGGACGATACACTCTCTTGCAGATGGAACAAAAAAATGCTATGAAAGAGATGTCTACCGTTGCTATCGGAAGATCAGTGACCGCAAAGGATGTACAGGGCGTTCCACGTATTCCGTTGAACGGATCGAAGGGGATGTGCTGGATGCCATAAGGACTTTTTTTGAAAGAATCAAGTCCGCACCGACGCAGGTGATGCTACATTCTGCAGGCAGCAGAGCAAAAACCATTAACGAGGAGGCACTTGCGAGGGCAGAGGCTGCGTTAAAAAAAGCGCAGTCTGAAATGACCGCGCTTGAAGAAGAAGCCGTTAAAGCGCTGACGGGCGAAAGCAAAATGGACGTTACTTTTATCAACACTCTGATTCCCAAACGCCGCGCCAACCTGGAAAAAGCAATGGCCGAAGTGGAGAGTATTCGAACGGAAATCGAGAATGAAGCAAAGACGGATGCAATGCACAAACGGGAGCTTCAGATGATCCTAACCTGGGCAGAAACGTTTGAAACGGCACCGTTGGATACGAAACGTACTATCATCTCAGCAATGATCGAAAGGATCATTGTAAATAACGATTATTCTCTGGATATTCAGTTCAGAATGAGCATGAATCAGTTTATGGGAAAGGCTGCATAGCAACAATAGAGACAATAGGAATAAATCGGTTTATGCTGCAGACAAAGTATGGTAGTGTCACCTGCACAAATGTGTTTTTTCAGGCAAGTGCAAAATTCCTCTCTTTCAGCCGGTTTTGAATCATCATTTGGAGCAAGCTGAAAAAAGAGCGCAAAAGAAGCCGGAGCCTCTTCCGCAGGTTCATGTAAATCACAATGGAATGGATCATCGCTTCGCTGGTTTCCTTCAGCTTGGTAACAATGCAATCCAGTGAATAGCGGCGTTTTCCAACGCCGAAGTGCCTTTCGATTTCTCCCCGTTCTCCGGATTCCAGCCATTCCAGTTTCTTGTGTTTCCTGGCTTCTTCCGGATCTGTAAAGGGCTTCCCGAGCTTGGGACCGTTCAGATGGATTCCGTGTTTCTTGCAGTATTTCAGGTTCTCTCTTGTCCGGAAGATCGTATCTGCCAGGACTCTGGCCGGGTAGTGACCATAGGCCTTCCGGTAGGCTTCCACCGACTGCCGGAGGGTGGTGCTTTCGTTGAATGCATCCCATCGAAGGTCCTCGATCCGCAGGAATCCGTCGAACACGCTCATTTCCACCTTGGCACCGAATTCAACGTCCGCGGTTTGCTTTCCCCGGACAATCGGTCTCACCCAGCTTTGGGACAGACTGACAATTCGGTCAGGAACTTTGTGGGTTCCGGTCCGGTACATGTACTCCTGCTGGGAATACAGTGTC
>Ga0310694_10000429_pt1 | contig 55382 bp, 40 predicted proteins | sample 174DNAGHGhighgp2_FD_203884 | JGI IMG/M metagenome (GOLD analysis project Ga0310694, IMG submission 203884) | Sheep rumen microbial communities from Palmerston North, Manawatu-Wanganui, New Zealand - 1742 DNA GHGhigh gp2 (v2) (version 2) | ecosystem: Host-associated > Mammals > Digestive system... | reverse complement strand
CAATCCGAAGGCAATCCAATGGTCGTATGCCTCGATCATCTCTTGAAACTGTGCACCCAAGAAATAGCCAATCGTGGGCATCAAGGCTTGGAATCCTCCGAACCATAGACCACAAACCAAAGCCATACGCCATGAAAACCGCTTGGTGGTCAGACCTTTGCAGATGGAGACCGAGAAGGCATCCATGGAAAGGCCTATGGCAATCAGTAGCAGTTCGAGGAAGGTCATTTGCGTTAGGATTATGGCGCAAAAATAGCACTATTTTTCGCTAATGTTGATAAAAAACCTATTTTTGCACGATGAGCAGAACCTCAAGCCTTTAGCCTCATGGCGGAGGGACATCCGCCATCTCCTATGCGAAAGGGTGTCTCTATCGCTTAGGAGATTGCGGGTCTAGCCCGCAATGAGGCTGTTGGTGAGAAGAAATCTTGAATAAGAAGTATATCAACATCATCAATATGAAAAAGACCATATTATTAATGCTCGCCCTTCTGTTGGCCGTGGGTGGCATGGCTCAAGAAAAGAAAGCCAAGAAAGAAAAGACCTACAACGAAAAAGGCGAAATCATCAAGAAAGGTTGGAACTTCGGTCCCCTACCCGTGGTGGGCTACGATGCCGACCTGGGCTTCCAGTACGGCGTGACTTGTGACATCTTCAACTTCGGCGACGGCTCACGCTATCCCCGTTACAACTACAAATTCAACGTGGAAGCCTCGCGCTACACGAAAGGCTCGGGCGTGTTCCGCTTTTACAGCGACATGCCCTATGTCGTAAAAGATACCAAACTCTTCTTCGATGTGACCTATTTCTACGCCAAGAAATACGAGTTCTTCGGATTTAACGGTTTTGAGTCTCCTTGGCGCGATCCAGTTTTACTCGTTGACCCCAACATTAAAAGCGGTTACAATTTCATCAATCGCAATCAGTTCCGCTTCGTAGGCAGTATGCAAAGGTCGTTATTTGGTATTCCAAACCTCAACTGGACCGTTGGTCTGGCTTACTACAACACCAAAGTCGACCGAATTAACCTAGAAGGCTATGAAGATCAAGTGACACTTTACGAAAAATATGTGAAAGCTGGCATCATCGATAGTTTGACAGCTCATGGCGGCAACACCACCCAAATCCGTCTCGGCCTCATTTACGACAGCCGCGACCACAACAGCGACCCAACGAAAGGCATTTATGCTGAAGCTACATTAGTGGGCGCGCCTGACCTCATCGACCGCAAGGGCTACAGCAACCTGTCGTACACCTTCTTGTGGAGACAATACATCCCTGTCTATAAAGACAAACTGACCTTTGCCTACCGCTTGGGTGCCCAAAACCGCATCGCGGGCAAAACCCCATGGTACATGATTAACAACCTGAACACTATGTTTTTCCAAAAGATGTACACTGAAGGTTTGGGCGGCAGTGTGACCATGCGTGGCGTGAATCGTAACGGTGTCATCGGCGAAGGCTTTGCCTTTGCCAATCTGGAAATGCGCTGGCGCATCGTTGGTTTCCAATTTATCAACCAAAACTGGTTAGTGGCCTTGAATCCTTTCTTCGATGCAGGCATAGTGACACAGAAATACCACGAGGACGAGTTGATTGCAGCTGAAAACTATGATTTTGACAATCCCCTAATTGGGACTAGCCCCGTTTATTATAGTGGCCAAAAGGAAAACTTACATATGAGTGCAGGCTGCGGTCTCAAGCTCATCATGAACCGCAACCTCGTCGTGTCGGTTGACTTAGGTCGCGCCTTAGACAACCGCGACGGTGAGAAACTGAAGACGTTCGTTGGATTTAATTATATTTTCTGATTTTTTCGGAAAAAAATCTTACATAAATCTTACATAAATAGTCTACAAAACAATCGGTCGGCGAGGAAATCCCTTGCCGACCGATTCTTATTTGTAACAGATTTGTGGTAGATTTGTTTCCCTTTTCTGAGACGCATGCAATGCGTCTCTACAAATCCACATTTATTTCGCCTTGCCTTGGTTGGCGACGGCGGCCATCAATGCGGCCACCTTCTCAGGATCTCCCAAGAAGAAGTCCTTCTGAAGCTTCATATTGTCGTCGAACTCGAAGACATACGGAATGCCCGTCGGGATGTTGAAGGCGATGATTTCATCGTTACTCATGCCTTTCAGCACCTTCACCACGCCACGCAGGCTGTTGCCATGGGCCACCACTAGCACTTGGTCGTGGGTCTCGAAAGCCTTCATGATGTTGTTCTCATAGTAGGGCATCACACGCTCGATGGTGTCGCAGAGGGCCTCGGTGAGCGGGATTTGCTCGTCGGTAAGTTCGGCATAGCGCGGGTCCATGCGGGGGCTCTTGGGATCGTTCATGTCCAACGCAGGCGGACGCACATCGAAGGCACGACGCCAAAGACGCACTTGCTCGTCGCCGTATTTCTCGGCGGTCATCTTCTTGTCGAGGCCTTGCAGTTGGCCATACGACTTCTCATTAAGTCTCCATGACTTGTACACCGGCAGCCAGTCCATATCCATAGCTTCAAGAGCCAGGTTCAAAGTCTTGATGGCGCGTTTCAGATAAGAAGTGAAGCAGATTTCAGGCTTGTAGCCGTTTTCTTTCAGCGTTTTGCCAGCCTCAATAGCTTCCTGTACGCCTTTTTCCGAAAGGTCAACGTTGGTCCACCCCGTGAAGAGGTTCAATTTGTTCCATTCACTTTCTCCGTGACGGATAAGTATGAGTTTCTTCATTGTTGTTGATTGTTGATTGTTTATTTGTTGAACTGTTTAAATCTTTGATTCGATGTAGTCAATTGTTGTGTTCTTTTCTAGGTCTATGCTTTTTCGGTTGTTCTTCTTGGACTTCCTCTTCAGCAGCAACCTCTTTCGGAGTCTCCTTAGGTGTCTCATCCACTTTGGGCATCTCCACTTCGACACGGCGGAAGATGTCGTCCTTGTCCTTGGGTCGGGCCTCGTCGTGCCACTTGAATCCGGATAAATATCGGTTGCTTTCACTTAAGTCCTTCTCTGGATACATGGTCTCGTTGATTTCTTTGAACGACTTGATGATGGAAACGCTTTGCTTTTCCATCTCGATGACCATGGTTGCGGAGTTCGACACGTCGATGCCGATAAGTCCCCCGTCGTCGTCGCGAATCCAATAGATGGTCTCGGCCTTATCGCCGTCCACATTCACCCGATGAATGTTACCATTTCTGAACCGAGATGTGATGTCTTTTCCCTTGATTTGGTTGTATCCCTCGATGGAGTCCTTAGAGATGATGAAGGCATTCCCCTTTTGCAACACCCAATCGACGTTTTGGTCCTTGAGTTTGATGTCGATATCAATGCCCGTCAGCTGGCTGTCCTCGGCCCATAAGACTGGTGCCACACGCATCTGAATGATAGAATCAGCTTTCAGATAAGTCAAAGTATCGCATTTGCCTTGCATGTCCGACTTGAAAAAACGGACGTTCCGACGGGCGATAAGCTTCTCGGCCTCCTCCTTTTGTTTGTCGAAATACATGAACAGCGTGTCGCCGTGGATGTAGAGCGAGTCGCCGCCGTCGTAGCTGATGGCGTATGCGCTGTCGGTGGCAAAGGAGAAGCCCTTGTTTTCCCACATCTCCACATAGTCGCCGTGCATGATGACCTGATAAGAAGTGTCAATCATGTCCACCTGGTTATAGGCCTGCGCCAAGCCCTTGTTGCGATCGTAGAAGATGGAATCCGCACGCATTTGTTGGGTCTCGTTGTGCATATACGGCCGCTTGTCGAGATACACAAAGTCCTCGTTCACCAGATAATAGCCGTGTTTGCCCTCCAATATGTTTTCCTTGTTGATGATAGTCGTCGGCCCTTCAAACCACATTTTCTCTATGCCCGTATTGTAAAACAAGGTGTCGGTATACATCTGATATTTAGGGCTGTAGACTTCCACATTTTCAAAAAAAGAGAATTCTTTGAGACGGTCGCGGTAGTAGCCATAATGGCTTTTCAGGGTCTTGTCGCCGCGCACCATGGTAGCACTGTCGGGATAGCTCGCCAGATGCAGGTTGCGGTCGTATGTCAGGTATTTGGTGTAGAGCATGGTGGAGTCGTCGCGTAGCCGCACGTTGTCGTGAAACTCCGCAAAACGACGGTCACCGTCGTAGTTCAGCAAGTCGCTGAAAATCTCCACACTATCATTAACGATAATATGAACGTTCTGATAAGCATCAAAACTATTGTTTTTCTGATAGTAATAGGCGCTGTCGCAAAAGAAATAAGCTGAGTCGTGACGCATCTTTACATGACCAATGAGCCGCTGCACATCACCCATGCTTTTCGAATAGGTGGCCTTGTCGTAATGCAAAATATTGATGCGAGTTTTCTTGCGCTGCATGGTATCTTGCTCCTGAGCCACAACGAGTTGCGAGAGCAATAGAAACAAGGATACTATGAACAGCACTTTACCTTTCATCTTGATAGAATAACGTGCAAAATTACGATTATTGTTGGATTTGGGCGAAGAAAACGAAAAATCCCCTAATTTTACCCCATCAAAACACTTCATCATGACCATAAAAGAAGCCCAAACCGCCGTTGACGAATGGATCAAGACCTACGGCGTGCGTTATTTCAGCGAGCTGACCAACATGGTTCTGTTGACCGAGGAAGTCGGTGAACTGGCCCGCATCATCGCCCGCACCTATGGCGACCAATCCTTCAAGGAATCAGATAAGAACCGCAACATGGCTGATGAAATGGCCGACATCCTCTGGGTGTTGCTCTGCTTGGCCAACCAAACTGGTGTCGACCTCACCGAAGCCTTCGCCAAGAACATGGAGAAGAAAACCATGCGCGACAGGGAACGCCATATCCACAACGACAAATTGCGCGACCCCATCGCATAAAAAATGTGGAGACGGTGTGCACTCCGTCTCCACAAAACAATGCATTCAAGATGATTACAAATTACATTGTCGGTTTCGTTTAGACGTTGCACGCAACGTCTCTACAAACGTAATTACATGGTTTTCGCCCATGTGTCTTTCAACGCCACGGTGCGGTTGAAGACCAAATGTCCATCAGTGCTGTCCTTGTCGACCGTGAAGTAGCCGATGCGTTGGAACTGGAAGTGGTCGAGCGGCTTGGCATCGGCCAAGTATTCTTCCACATAGCACACAGGACGCACCTCTAATGAGTTGGGGTTCATCATTTCCTTCATGGCTTCCAACGCGGTCTTGCCTTCGTTTTGCAGACGAGCGAGTTCATCGCGCGGGTTCTCCACCTTCCAGAGGCGGTCGTACATACGCACTTCGGCTTCGAGGCAACGCTCGCAACTCACCCAATGGATGGTGCCCTTCACCTTACGGTTGGCACCCGGCAGACCGCTTTTCGTGTCGGGATCATATTCGGCATAGACTTCAACGACTTCTCCATTTTCATCCTTCTTGCAGCCTGTGCATTTCACGATGTAAGCGTTTTTGAGGCGAACCTCGTTGCCAGGAGTCATGCGAAAATACTTCTTCGGTGCGTCTTCCATAAAGTCTTCCTTCTCAATCCACAGCTCGCGGCTAAAGGCAATCTTGTGGCTGCCAGCCGTTTCATCTTCAGGATTGTTGATGGCTTCCATCTCCTCAATTTGTCCTTCAGGATAGTTGGTGATGACCAACTTCACAGGGTTGACCACAGCGGCCACGCGGGTGGCGGTAGCGTTGAGGTCCTCGCGGATGGCACTCTCCATCAGGGCGAAGTCGTTCAAGGCATCATAGGTGGTGTAGCCAATCTTGTCGATGAACTTGTGGATGCCGCTAGGCGTGTAGCCACGGCGACGGAAGCCGCAAATCGTGGGCATGCGCGGGTCATCCCAACCACTCACTAAGCCCTCGTTGACAAGGACGAGCAGGTTGCGTTTGCTCAGCAAAATATAATTAAGGTTCAACTTGTTGAACTCGGTCTGGCGCGGACGGTTGTCGTCCATGTTGTCACCCTCGCCACGGATTTCCTTCAACCAGTCGACAAAGAGATCGTAGAGCGGACGGTGCACCACAAACTCCAGGGTGCACAACGAGTGGGTGACACCCTCAAAGTAGTCACTTTGTCCATGGGCGAAGTCGTACATCGGATAGGCGTGCCACTTGGTACCTGTGCGGTGGTGCGGTGTATCGACGACACGATAGATGATCGGGTCACGGAAGTGCATGTTGGGGTTGGCCATGTCAATCTTGGCACGAAGCACCATCTTACCCTCGCCAATCTCGCCATTGTTCATCTTGTTGAACAAGTCGAGCGACTCCTCGATGGGACGGTTACGGTAAGGGCTTTCAATACCAGGTTGTGTAGGCGTACCCTTCTGTGCGGCAATCTCCTCTGAGCTTTGCTCGTCGATGTAGGCCTTGCCTCTTTTAATCAGTTCAATGGCAAAATCCCAAAGTTGCTGGAAGTAATCTGAAGCGTAGTATTCGTTACCCCACTGGTAACCAAGCCATTGGATATCCTCTTTGATGGCGTCGACGTATTCCATGTTCTCCTTGGTAGGGTTGGTGTCGTCAAAGCGCAGGTTGCACACGCCGCCATGTTGGGCGGCAATGCCGAAGTCGAGGCAGATGGCCTTGGCGTGACCGATATGGAGATAACCATTCGGTTCTGGAGGAAAACGTGTCTGCACACGTCCACCGTTCTTGCCATTGGCGAGATCTTCTTCCACTTTCGCTTCAATGAAATTGAGCGATTTCTTCTCCATTACTTTTTCTTCTTCTGGGTTTGTCATAGTTCAATTTAGGATTAAAACAAAGTGCAAAATTAATAAATTGTTCAATACACTGAAAAGGCTTTTATGTTTTTTGATTAGGTTACGGGACGTGCCGATGGCACGTTATTCTATTTACCTCACACCTGCAGTGTGGGGGACTAGCTGATGTAGCGTGTCTCCGACACGCTGAGTACCAGCATCGGCTGCGTCTCAGCCCCACACTGCATGTGGGGTAAATAGGATAGTGTGTCTTCGACACACAAAAAAAGCCTGCCGAAACTCAGCAGGCTTTTGAGGTACCTGGCGGACTCGAACCGCCGTCCCCGGTTTTGCAGACCGATCCCTAACCACTCGGGCAAGGTACCCTATTGCGGCTGCAAAGATACGACTTTTTGGCGAACTGCAATATATTTTCAAAGAATTTTTTCAAACCAAACCTCTTGCCGACAACTTCAGCCAGTTCCATACGAACAAGGCACCGAAAAGCAGTCCACAATATACATAGAAGATTTTCAAGTCCTTATGACACAAATGGGTCATCGCGTAGGCTGCCATGAGTACTAACAAAGGTATGGCCGGTTCGTGATAGCGTTCGGAGTTAGCAGCAAACGAAAACATGATGATGGCCAAATACGAGAACTCATAGGCGCCAATCAAGCTGAAATCGCGCCATTTTTTTTGTCTGAAAGCAATGACGATCGCCAGCATGGCAAAGAAAGCCAAAAAGTTCTTCACATAAGTGCTGCCATGAATCATCTTGTTGTGGTCGGGACTCTCCTCCACCATGGGAGCCAAAGGCAATACAAAAGCACCTGGCGCCAAATAATAGCTTTTGGCCAACTCGCCATGTCGCATCCCCATAGTTTCGTATTTTTCAGACTGATAATTCAAATCGGTGAATTTCAAGCGATTGATAATCTTTATTTCACGACCAACAGGAGAAAACAGGAAAACGAAAAACACAACAACAACCGACGAAGCAATAACAATTTTGCCTTTTCTGCCCACCAAATCCTTGGACGAAAGCAAAACAAAAACCAAAAAAGCAAAAATGAGGCACATGCCGATAATGGTACGGAATCCGAAGGTCAGAATTGTCAAAAGGATGGGAACCAAGATGCTCCAAAATGTGTATTTTTTGCTACGGATAAGATAGTCCATGCGCTCGAGGGCGAAGATAGAGAGAAAGATCATCTCAGCTTCCTTGGTGTGCAAACCACACGTTTGAATCAAAATGGGCATGAAAACACACATCACGGCGGCTAGTCGACCTGTGCGCTCGCCCATGGTACGTGAGCCCAACTTCCAAACCACAATACACAGATAGGCATGCATTAAGGCTTTGAATAGCCTTGGTACCAACCAGCTACGGCCAAAAATGGTGTAAACCAGAGTTAGCCAAAGCACATAACCTTGGTCGGAATAGCCCATGGTATAGGCATTCAAATACTTAAAAACGTATGAGATATAACCACCTCGAACGCATTTTGAGAGATAAGCCGCCGCAGGATGATACCAAATGCTGTCGGCAGCATCATACTCAAATGCTATGCCTGTCTCCCAATAATAATAATAGCACATCACGAAGGCATACACCATCCTGACGGCCAACGCCGTCCAAAACACTTTGCGCCAGAATCTTTTGTGATCGTCGTTTTTCCAACGGGGATAAAAAACGGTAGTCAGCACAAAGAAAAACAGCACCTCACCTATGCCCCACAACATCCATTTCAGTTGCAAGGCATGCTCACAAAATGCCACACTGATGACCAGTAGCGCCAACAGATAAATGCCGATGCCGTAAAACGCAATATATCTGGTCAGTTTCTTTGACATTAATCCAAAAAGATCGGTTCGCCTCCTTTACGTTTGCTGACATTGTGTCGCAGCAGGGCTTCCTTGCCCGGAATAATAGTACCCACTTTGCGCATGTCGACACGTTCCCACTTGTGAGGCTGAAATTCATGGATGAACCTGTAGAGCGAGTCGCTGGCGGTCAGCACATTAGGCGCATAACTCTCAGGGGCACCATCAATGGTCTCAAAATCAATATGGAGGATGAGGCCGTCAGGGTCAAACGAGTACTTGAACGGCCACCAAGCCACCGTGTCGGTGTGGTGGTCACGCTGCAAGCCGATGCTGTCCTCATAGAAATACATAAGATATCCCCTTGTGGTATCATACGGGTCGTATTCCCAGTGTTTGTATTCGTCTTCGATGATTTGGCCATCATAATCCGTAGCCCACTTTTCTCGTTTCATCACGCCAAACACCTTGTTCACAATGCCATAAAAATCCAATTTGTTTTGTGTGACGAAGACCGTGCGATGCACGTGTCCGCCAGGCGAATTGATGACAAAGGAGGAACCACGGAAATCACCATCACTGTAATCGCTTACCGTAACGGTAATGATGCTGTCTTTGGCTCTGCCCGACATGGGCGATATGGTATACCAGTCGGCATCGTCGTTTTTGGCGATGGTCCATTTGCAGTTGGCATTGACAGTTATGGTTTGGCTTTCAGACTGCAACCCAAAACGCAGGTCTTGAGATGACACCAAAATGCTATAGTCTTTGACGCAACTTGCAAGGCCTAGCAAGGCCATAGCTAAAACAAAAAGGTATCGTTTATTTGTTTTCATAGGTCTTTGATTTAAATGGGTAGAGACGGTGTGACACCGTCTCTACAATACATCATTAGAATTGGAATATCGGTTCATCACCCTTGCGCTTGATGGCCTTGTGTTTGAGGACGGCCTTGGCGTCAGGATTGATTGTTCCGATCTTGCGCATATCGGCGCGCTCCCACCAATGGTCCTTGTATTCGTGGATGAAACGGAACAACGAGTCGCTGGCCGTCAGCACCTGCGGATCGTAGTCTTCATGGCTGTCGTCGATGGTTTCAAACTCGATATGGAGGATCTGATTGATGGGGTTGTATTCGTAAGTGAATGCATAATAGACCGCTGTGTCCTTGTGATGGTCCATCTGCACACCAGTCCCGTCGGCAAGGAAATACATGGTATAACCCGTCGCCGTGTCGTATGGATCATACACCTTATGCTTATACGAATCTTCAATCATCTGGTCCATATAGTCTGTGTTCCAATGCTCTACGCTAGTCACACCAAACACCTTATTATAAAGACCGTCGAAATCCAACTTGTTTTGCGAGACGAAGATCGTACGATGGACGTGGCCACCAGGTGAGTTGATGACAAAAGATGCACCTCGGAAATCGCCATGCTCCATGGCCTCGACAGTGACGGTGATGGTGGCGTCGTTCTTGCCACTCATTTGGCTGATGGTGTACCAGTCGGCATCGTCGTTCTTGGTGATGGTCCATTCGCAGTTGGCGGTGAAGTCAAAAGTCTGTGAACCAGCATCCAAGCCAAACCAAAGGTTGTTGGTGGGGACTTGGATTTTGTATTTTTTTACACAACCCGTTAACGAGGAGGCAGCAATGAGCAGCAAGGCTGCCACGGCCAAAAGATGAATATGCTTTTTCATTTTGGTTAGATTTAAAGTGCAAAAGTACATAATTTTCTCAATATAAGCGTCTTTTCTGTTTTGACTTCCTCGCAGGTGGCAGCGTGTCGGCCAGCATCTCGAAGTCCATCTTATGCTTGAACAGGTCGACGGCCTTCACGCGGATGCGCACTTCGTCGCCCAGTTGGATGACGCGCCCTGTGTCTTGTCCGATGACGCGGAAGTTGTCATCGTCGAGGTAATAATAGTCGCCAGGGAGGTCCTCATAGCGCACCAGACCCTCACATTTGTTGCCTTTCAGCTCCACGAAAAGTCCCCACTTGCTGACGCCTGAAACCAGTCCTTCAAACACCTGTCCAATCTTATCTTGTAGATATTCAGCTTGTTTGTATTTGATACTCTGGCGTTCCATTTCCTCGGCCTGTTTTTCCATCTCGCTTGAATGTTGGCACATCTCCTCGTATTCCTTCTTGTTCACTGAACCTTGACCCTCAATGAGATACCTTTCTATCAATCGGTGCACCATCAGGTCGGGATAACGACGGATAGGCGAGGTGAAGTGGGTGTAGTAGTCGAAGGCCAAGCCATAGTGCCCGATGTTGTCGGTGCTGTAGACGGCCTTGGCCATGGTGCGCAGCGCGACGGTCTGGATGAGGTTCTTCTCACCCTTTCCTTCCACGTCTTCAAAGAGTTTGTTGTAGGAGTTCACCAAGGTGGTACGGTTGCTCAAGTTCATGGTATAGCCCAAACGCGAAATCAACAGCATGAATTTGTTGAGTTTCTCGGGATTAGGCTCGTCGTGGACACGATAGACGAAGGTGTAGTTGCTCCACTTGCTGCCCGTCATGCCGAAGGTTTCGGCCACAGTACGGTTGGCAAGCAGCATGAAGTCCTCGATTAATTCGTGACTCTCGTTCTGCACGCGCACATAGGTGTCGATAGGTTTCTTGTTCTCGTCAAGGATAAACTTCACCTCCTCGGAGTGGAAATTGATGCTACCCGCCTCCATCCTCTTCTCGCGCAACTTGGTCGCCAAGTGATTGAAAGTCAGGATTTCATCCTTATAGTCGCCTGGACCGCCTTCAATCATGGTCTGCACCTCTTCATAAGTATAGCGGCGGCACGACTTGATGATGGTCTTGCCAATCCACTTGTCGTAAATCTTGGCGTCGTCGTCCATCTCAAACACCACGGAGAAGGTCAGTTTCTCCTCATCGGGGCGCAACGAGCAGACATTGTTGCAGAGCTTCTCGGGCAGCATGGGGATGGTGCGGTCGACGAGATAGACGCTCGTTCCACGGTTGAGAGCTTCCTTGTCGATGGCGGAGCCTTTCCGCACATAGTGCGACACGTCGGCGATGTGGACGCCTACCTCCCAATGTCCGTTGTCCATCTTCTTCAGGCTGATGGCATCGTCGAAGTCCTTGGCGTCGGCTGGGTCGATGGTGATGGTGAAGGTCTTGCGGAAGTCACGGCGTTTATTAATCTCATCCTTATTAATCTTGACAGGGATGTTTTCCGCTTCACGCTCCACTTCCTCTGGAAACTCAATGGGATAGTCATGTGCGGCGAGGATGCTTTCCATCTCCACGTCATTCTCACCAGGCTTGCCTAAGACGCGGACGATTTCGCCGAAGGGGTTGCCTGAGCCGTCGGGCCAGTCGGTGAGATGGACGATGACCTTCATGCCGTCCTTGGCGCCGTTGAGGTCGCCACGCGGGATGAAGATATCCACAGGCATCCAGTCCACGTCGGGACGGACGAAGACATAGCCGTGCGATATGGTGAGCACGCCCACAAACTCGGTATGCTTGCGTTCCAAAATCTCCACGATTTTGCCTTCTGGCTTGCTGTTGTTGCGTTTGGGGAACATGGCCACGCGCACACGGTCGCCATGCAGTGCCTTGTAGGTGTCTTGCGCCGCGATGAAGATGTCTTCGCCCTCACCGTCGTCGCGCACCACGTATGCCTTGCCCGTCGACTTCATCTCGACCGTACCCTCCACATATTTCGTCTTAGGTCCGAACTGCGCCATGCCCTCGGGACCCATCACATAACTATAGGGACGCACCTCTTGCAGCAAGCCTTTGTCTTTTAAATCAATAAGCAAATTATAGACCACATCCTTACCTGCTTGGTCCTTGATACCCATGATCTTGCAGACTTGCTTATAGTTCTTGGGGCGGAAAGGCTGGTCGGCGAAAATGCCCAGAATCACACTCGTGAAAGTGCTCAATTTATTTTCGATTTTTTTCTTTTTTGCCATAATAATTTGGATTTCTATTCTAAATTTCAGCTGCAAAGATAATGAAATCATACGATTAACCCTGTTGATAATTTTGTTGACAAAAAAAATGAGAATTAATTTGGTCGGAAAAACCAAAATGATATACCTTTGCAAAACAAGGTTCTTCGGAGGAGAATAATAGGGAACCCCGTGAAAATCAGGGACTATGCCCGTAGCTGTGAGCTTCAGATAACGCCGAACAACCCCCGCCACTGTCGTGGGATGACCTCGACGGGAAGGCAGTTTGAGCGGGAGCGAGTCAGAAGACCTGCCTTGTGAACGATGAGCACTATGGCCCTCGGGAAGTAAGGGAAGTGTGCAGACAATACGAAAACAAGTCATATTCTGCGTTTATTTAACGCAACAAACTGAAAACGAGCACATTATATGAGCAACGGAGGATTGTACATTACCAAAAGGGACGGCAAGCAGGAAGCCTTCTCCCTCGATAAGATCAAAGTAGCCATCAGCAAAGCCTTTCTTGCATCCGGCTTCTATGCCACCGACGAGGACCTCAACGGCATCCTGAGCCGTGTCCGCGTGACCAACGGCATCACCGTGGAGGAAATCCAAAACCAGGTGGAGACTGCTTTGATGGCGGAGCAGTACTACACTGTGGCTAAAAACTACATCCTGTACCGCCAGAAGCACACCGAGGACCGCGAGATCCGCGAGAAGATTGATTTCTTAAGCAACTACGTCAATGCCTCGAACGCCGCCACTGGCTCGAAGTACGACGCCAACGCCAATGTGGAGAAGAAGAACATCGCCACATTGATTGGTGAACTGCCCAAGTCGAGCTTCATCCGCATCAACCGCCGCCTGCTGACGGACCGCATCAAGTCGGTATACGGCAAGGAACTTGCTGACCGTTACCTCTACTTGCTCAACAACCATTTCATCTACAAAAACGACGAGACCAGTTTGGCCAACTATTGCGCCTCCATCACCATGTATCCCTGGCTCAACGAAGGAACAGCTTCGATCGGCGGCAACAGCACAGCCCCCACCAAGCTGCGCTCGTTCTGCGGTGGCTTTATTAATATGGTGTTCATGGTCTCCTCGCAATTGTCGGGCGCTTGCGCCACGCCAGAGTTTCTGATGTACATGAACTACTTTATCGGCCTCGACTACGGCAAAGATTACTACAAGCGCGCCGACGAAATCGTCGACCACTCGCTGAAACCGCGTACCATCGACAAGGTCATCACCGACTGCTTCCAGCAAATCGTGTATTCCTTGAATCAACCTGCGGGGGCAAGGAATTACCAGTCGGTGTTCTGGAACATCGCCTATTACGACAAGTATTACTTCGAGTCGTTGTTCGGCAACTTCTACTTCCCCGACGGCTCACAGCCCGACTGGGAGTCGTTGAGCTGGCTCCAGAAACGCTTCATGAAGTGGTTTAACGCCGAGCGTCTGAGAAGCGTGCTTACCTTCCCGGTAGAGACGATGGCGTTGCTCTCGAAAGATGGCGACGTCATCGACCAGGAATGGGGTGACTTCACCGCCGAGATGTACGCCGAAGGACACTCCTTCTTCACCTACCTCAGCGACAACGCCGACTCGCTGTCGTCGTGCTGCCGCCTGCGCAACGAGATCCAAGACAATGGCTTCAGCTACACCCTCGGCGCCGGTGGCGTCAGCACAGGCTCCAAGAGCGTACTGACCATCAACCTCAACCGCTGCATCCAGTATGCCGCACGCAACAACATGCACTACCTGACTTTCCTTGAGGAGATTGTCGACCTCTGCCACAAGGTGCAGATTTGCTACAACGAGAACCTGAAGGACCTGCAAAGCAAAGGTATGTTGCCGTTGTTCGATGCCGGATACATCAACTTGGGTCGCCAATACCTTACCATCGGCGTGAACGGCCTCGTGGAAGCCGCCGAATTCCTGAAGATCAAGATCTCCGACAACCCGGACTACGAAAAGTTCGTGCAGGATGTGTTAGGCCTCATCGAGCGTTACAACAAGAAGTACTACTCGAAGCAGGACGGCCTGATGTTCAACTGCGAGATGATCCCTGCCGAGAATGTGGGTGTGAAGCACGCCAAGTGGGACAAGGAGGATGGCTATGAGGTGCACCGCGACTGCTACAATAGCTATTTCTACATTGTGGAAGACCCCAACACCAACGTGTTGGATAAGTTCCGTCTCCACGGCGAGAAGTACATCAAGCACCTCACTGGTGGCTCGGCCTTGCACTGCAACCTGGAGGAACACCTCACCAAGGAACAGTACCGCCAGCTGCTGCGCGTAGCTGCCCGCGAAGGTTGCAACTACTTCACCTTCAACATCCCGAACACGATTTGCAACGACTGCGGCCACATTGACAAGCGTTACCTGAAGGAATGCCCTGAGTGCCACAGCCACAACATCGACTACCTGACCCGCATCATCGGTTACCTGAAGCGCGTCAGCAATTTCAGCGAGCCGCGCCAAGAGGAAGCCGGCCGCCGTTACTATGGAAAAATGGAGATGGACAGATGCTAAAATACGCCAATTTTGATGTCGTCTTTCAGGAAGTCCCTGACGAGGTGACGCTCGCCATCAATATTTCCAACTGTCCCAACCAATGCCCAGGTTGCCACAGCAAATATTTGTGGAAAGACGAAGGTAAGCCTTTGGACAACAATGAATTGAACCGTCTTGTGGAGCAATACAAGTCGGGCATCACCTGCGTGTGCTTCATGGGCGGCGACAACGAACCTGAGTCGGTAGCGCGATTGGCCAACCAAGTGAAAAAGGACTTTGGGGTCAAGGTGGCCTGGTATTCGGGCAAGAACGACCTGCCGCAAAACGTCTCGACCGACCATTTCGACTACATCAAGTTGGGGCGTTACATCGCCGAGCTTGGTCCTTTGGACAGCGCAACCACCAACCAACACATGATGAAACGCCTGGCCGACGGCCGCGTGAAAGACATCACCGAATGGTTCCGACGAAACAAACACGTCGAAACCGTGGAGACAGAAAAAAATCCAGCAGTTTGAGGCTGCTGGATTTTTTTGCCTTTGTAGAGACGTAGCGCGCTACGTCTCTACTATCGTATTGATCAATCCTCAGGCGTCAAAGCCGCAATCATCGCATTGATCTTGGCCTTCACCTCGTCGACGAAGTTGTCGGGGCTGAGGTCTTCCTTGAAGCTCTTGTCGCGGGCGGCAAACTCAAGCACATTGCGCTCCAAGGTCTTCGGGCTGATGACAATGCGCAGCGGCACGCCAAGCAGGTCAGCATCGGAGAACATCACGCCCGCGCTGATGTTGCGGTCGTCGTAAATGACCTCCACGCCCGCCTTCTTCAGGTCTTCGTAGACCTTGTCGGCCACGCGACGCACGTTCTCGTCGGCCACGCGCAGGGCGCACACCTGCACCTGCCACGGGGCGATGGTGATGGGCCAAATGGGGCCGTAGTCGTCGTGACTCACCTCGCAGACCGAAGCCATCAAACGACCCACGCCGATGCCGTAGCAGCCCATGATGGGGTATTTCAGCGTGTTGTCGCTGTCGAGGTACTGCATGTTCATTGACTCGGTGTATTTCGTGCCGAGCTGGAAGATGTTGCCCACCTCAATACCACGGCTGATGGTGATGCTGTGCTTGCCGCACACGGGGCAGATGCCTCCGGCGGTAGCCTTGGCCACGCTGTCGTACTTCACCTCGCCGAGGTCGCGGGCCATGTTCATGCCCTTGTAGTGGTAATTCACCTTGTTGGCACCCGCCACGAAACTGTTCAGGGTCTTCAGCGACTCGTCGTAAACCACGGTGATGCCCTCGGGCAATCCCTTGGGACCGATGAAGCCAGGGCAGATACCCATCTCAGGGGTGACAGTGGCGGCATGCACCTCGGCACAAATCAGGTTGCGGAGCTTGGTTTCGTTCACCTCAAGGTCGCCACGCAAAAAGACGATGACCAAAGAGTCATCCATGTTACGCTGATACAGCACGGCCTTGCACGACTGCAGAGGCGACTTGTGCAGGTAGTTACACACATCCTCGATGGTCTTCTGTTCGGGGGTGTAGACCTCTTCCAAAGGCTCGATGGGATACTCCTCGTTGTGGACGATGCAGTCGGCGGCCTCGCTGTTGGAGCGGTAGCCGCATTCGGGGCAGATGACGATGGTGTCCTCACCAATGTCGGTGAGTAACATGAACTCGTGCGACACGCGGCCACCCATCATGCCCGAGTCGGACTTGACGGCCACGACCTGCGGCACGCCAGCACGAGCGAAGATGCGGTCGTAGGCATGGTAAGCCTTAGCATAGTATTGCTCCAAGTCCTCTTGCGAGGTGTGGAAGCTGTAGGCGTCCTTCATCGTGAACTCACGGGTACGGATCAAGCCACCGCGTGAACGAGGTTCATCGCGGAACTTGGTCTGGATCTGGTAGATCATGAAGGGGTACTGCGTGTAACTCTTTGCGGCGTCGCGGGCCAGCTGCACGGCGGCTTCTTCGTGGGTCATGCCCAGCACCATGTCGATGCCGTTACGATCCTTGAAGCGAAGCAGCTCCGAGCCGATGCTGTTGTAACGCCCTGACTCTTGCCACAGCGTACCCGGCATCACGACGGGGAACATGACTTCCTGTCCGTCGATGCGGTCCATCTCCTCACGGATGATATTCTCGATCTTCTTCGCGATGCGCTTGGCAGGCATGAAGAAGGAAAACAGGCCGGTACCCACCGACTTGATATATCCACCACGCACCATCAGCGCCTGACTATCGAATACGCAGTCGGCCGGTGCCTTCTTGAAACGTTCGCCTAATAATGTTGCAACTTTCATTTCAGTATTACGTAATTAAAATGTTTAACCGATTATTTGACACGGGACTACGGGACGCGAGACTACGGGACTTTCTATCGTCTCGTGTCTCGCGTCTCGAAGTCTCCAGTCCTTCAAATCGGCTGCAAAGGTACGGAATTTTTTAATTCTGAATCATCACCTTTCTCGTCACCACCTTGCCACCAATGACATGGACAAAGTACATGCCGGAGGGCAGGTCGCTCACGTCGATGGTGCGTTGGCCATCAACACTGAAACCACGCACTTTGACACCTTGCGGGTTGATGATGACGACACTGGCTCTACCCTTTTCGTAGTCCGTGGTGATGGTCATTTGGCCTCTAGCTGGATTAGGAGTGATGGTTACTTGGAAGGGCTCTGCATCGACATCGGGAAGTTCAGGAACTTCCGTCAGAATGTCGGTGTTGTGACTATAAGTCACCACCTTACCAGAGACTCTCAAAATCGGGTTGCTGGAGTTGTCGCAATCCGGGCAGCTGTTCTGGCCGCTCACGCAGTCGGGGTAGTTGGGGTGGCATTGGTCGATGTAGGTCGGGTCGAACTCATAGAGTACATCGGCACTTCCATTAGCGAGATAATCATCGAGGCTGTAGTCCCACACCATGCTCATGCTACCTGGGCACCACCCGGCGCGACTATAACGCCATGTGCCATATTGGGGCCTGCAGCCAGCGGGATTGGGGTCGCAGGTCTGCCACAGATCCTGTGTGTAGCTTGTAGCACCATTAATGTTGATATTGTGTGTGGCATGATAGAACTCAGCGGCATTGCCTGTATTGTAGGCGCCGTTCTGCGTATCGCTCCAGTTGTGGCCAGAGGTCGTGATTTGCAGTTTTGCCTTCTCAACACATGGGTCAAACACGACATTGCGAGTCGGGATGGGACATGGGTCTGAATAATCTCCGAAGGCATAGTTGCCATACCAAATCTCCTGCATATCTACATAAGGATACTCCGGAGTGCCTTTGGTGTACTCAAAGATTGCGGTGGGGTTGTAGCCCGAGCCAACAGCACCATATTGTTCGCTATAGAATTCAAATTCGACGAGACCCTGCAGCACGGAGGTATAGTCGGTCACATCCAGGTCGTCAACGCATTCCACACCAAAGGGGGTAATGTAACGACAAAGTTCCACCCATTCGCCGCGATAGTTCTTCACACGGACATAGCTGATGTGGTCATAATCGTTGCAGTCGCCGTTCACGCAGTTGTGCAGATAATGCAGGTTGATGGCGTTGTAGGCATTGACATGGGTCGGGAAGACGTATTCGCCATGGTCGGTAAACTGTGAGGTAGTGACCACCATCTCGCCATTCATTGCGGAAACCACCATGTCATCGTAGTTGGTAGTCACTTCAAAGGTATTGGAGGCCGTGGTGACTTTGCCACCCGTCTGGGTAATGCTTACCGTCATGTTATAGGTGCCTACGCCCGAGGGAGTCCAAGTGGTGTACCAATAACCGTTCTCTGGTTTGTTGGGATAATCGGTCTTCAAATACAACTCTTGTCCGTCAACCTCACATTTCACTTGCTCAAATTTGATGGCATTGGCATGTTCGATATAGGCACTCAACACAATCATCACAGGATTCTCAAAATCGGGCATAAAAACCTTTGTGCCTTCGTATGGACGGCGGATGGTGATTTCGGGTTCATAGTTTTCTGGATCCACCACATAGAAAGTACGTGTCACGGTGGGAGCGGGTTGCCATTGTGTGCCGTCACCAGCTTGGATGGCTTTCACCTTCACAGTGCCTTCCTCACCCGTAAGGGTCAGAATGTTGCCTTCGACGGTAGCAGGACCTTGTGCAACCTCAAAGGTCACAGGGAGACCTGAAGTTGAAGTGGCTTCAAGCGTAATGGGCGCATTATACACCAACTGGTCGGGAATCTCGGCGAAATCGATGAACTGGGCTGCCAATCCGCCAGGGATATGACGCACGGTGAAGTTATCGAAGCCGCCCCAACCGCTGTTGAGCATATAGATGTAGTGCCACATGGCAGGGTCATACTTGTCGCCGCTGCCAGGAGTGAGACCAGCATTGACACCTTGGCATTCCGGCACGGCTTCCCATTCAGCATCAAGGTCGTCATACTTCATAAACAGTGTGACGGCACCTTGACCATTGTTGGCATCGAGGTCGATGGAGACCTTCCAACGGTACCAATGGCTTTCCGATCCTATAGGCTGGATATTGCTGGTGATGGTGTTGTTGGGCAGCACCACGCCGTTCATGAAGAGCGGGTTGCTCGGGTTGACGCCCGTCATCATCAGATAGATGCCGCCATCGGGAATCGTGCTGTTCTCGTCGGGATAGACAGGTTCGCAGATAGCGTTGGAAGAAGAGGCCTTACGCAAAGGAGGGAGGACCGAGCCATCGCCATCGCCGTCATAGCCGATGCCGAAGAAATCGCCCCACCATTGGCGAAGAATATCGCACTCAAACTCGATGATACCGCCATTTGAGAAGTCGAAACCATACTGGGTGATGTCGTGGGTGGCGATGTCGCCAAAGGCGGTACCGGAAGCATCAGAGAACACACCGATAGTCTCATCGGCTGTCGGGATAGGCGGTGTGGTGCCCCAGAAGTGGCCCATGTAGTCGGTATACAACGGGGTGAAAGCTCCGTTGCCTGCGTGGTGCACGCGAACATACCAGCCGTCTTGGCCATTGAGGAGATGGTTGGGGTTATCTCCATACTCATAATCGTTGAAGTCGAAGGTCTTTTCGACTTGGGCGTTCATCCCGAAGGAGAAAGCCAAAAGCATAAGGATAAGTGATAGTTTTTTCATAATATTAGATTTAAAGATTCAAAGATTCAAAATTCAAAGATTTGAGTTTTCTTTTCTGGGAATGGAAAGCTCTGTCTTCTTACTCAAAGGAGGGCGATTCCATTCCCGGAAGAGAATCTCTTTATTCGTTCCACCAAACTTTGGTCTGCCTCGTGTCGCCATGCGACATTCTTGCCAATTCTTTGGTGTAGTTCTCGTAATTGTACTCGATTTCCTTCTGAGGATATTCCATGCGGAAAGAAGTCAACTTGGCATGGTTGGTAGTGGTGGGTGTCGCCTTGGTGCGACGAGCCAAAGCCCAGGCCTCCCACGGCTGACGGAAGAGGTTAAGCCAACGTTGCTGGTAAATGAATGTCAAATAGGCCTCGTTCGTATAGTCGAATTCAGGGTTCATGTACACGGCATAGTTCATCACGTTGGAAGCCATCCTCTGGCCCAAAGACCAAATATCGCCAGTACCGACAAAGCTGGTGTACTGCGGATAGAAGTACGTCCACCGACTCGTGTTTTGCGGAATGTGTGCCCAAAAGATGCACGACTGGTAGATGCCTTGGAAAATCATCTGGTCAAGTTCCATTTCCGAGAGGGTGATGCCGCCGATGCCACGAGCACCAATTTCAGCCTTCATGAAGAGCACATCAGCATAGGTGACTAAAATCTGCGGTACATATTTCTCGTCGCGGGTGAGATAGTAGTTGAAGGGCGAAAAGAGGCACGAGGGGCCTTTGAAGGTATAGTTGCCGTCGCGGCTCTGGGCGTAGGGAGAACCGCCTTCGGTGGGCGTCTCGAGAGTGCGTATTTGCGGGTAAGGTCGCCAAGCACCATCAGGACAGCTGTCGTTCTTGTGGCTGGTGTCGAAGAAGAGGTAGGCGCGATAATCATAGATGCCGCTACCATCCAAGTCGTTGGTCGAAGAAAGGCAGCTCCATACGGTCTCGCCCATGCGCAGGTGCTTGTGCTCGCGGAACGACCAATTGATGTCCCAGCTGGTACCCAACACACTGGGCCACAAGCAAATGCCTCCTCCAGTGACTCCACCGCCCGATGTACTCATTTTGGAGTACATATAGTTGTAGGCTTCTACCAACAAAGGCGTGGCATAGTCGGGATCCTTTTCGTACATGCGCAGGCCGTGGCGCAGGATGAGGGAGTTGGCAAACTCGGCCCAAAGCGTGTAGTCGTTGTTGAGCAGCACATCGTAAGGCAACTTGTAATATTCGTTGCCATAGGCGGTGGTGGCAGAGTCGGCATGCAAGAGGTCGCGCGACCAAACCAGCTCTTCCAAAAGCGATTTGTAAATGCTCTCCTGGGTGTCCCATTCAGGTTTCATCGTAGCCTGCGAAGAAGCGTTTTCCCAGATACGGCCAGCTTGCGTGTAAGGCATGTCGCCAAAAACATCGGAAACCTTGAAAGTCTGGTAAGCCTTCATAATGTTAAGTTGGGCGCGGGCTTTGTCGCATACGGCATCGTCGGCCTGCTCCTCGCAGTAAGCATCGAAACGTCTTTCCAGCTCACGTATGTTGGACAACATGAGGTAATAGCTCGACCAAAGTTCTGTAGTTCCTATCTGCGAGTTACCCCAAGACTCTGACGTCAAAGCGCCGAGTTCCGTCTCAGGATACCAAATCTCGTTTTGCAGGTAGAACTGCTCGTTCATGCTTTGTTGCAACGAACCCACCACACCGTTAAACAACGCTTCGATGGTTGTCTCCGGCGGCGAGAACGGGTCTTTGTTCATTTCTTCGAAGTTCTTTGTACATGAAGCCAAAGCAAATACTGCACATATTATAAATAAGCTTCTATTCATAATGATTCTATTCTTTTTGACGCGGGACTTCGGGACGCGGGACTTCGGGACGTTGTCCGTCTCGCAGTCTCGTAGTCTCGCAGTCTCGTGTCATATTGTTATACATAATTTTAGAGATTGACTTTTAAGGTAACCATAAACGATCGTGAGCCGGGATAGGAGGCATATTCGAGGCCTTGGGCATTGCCCGAGCCTTGGGTGCCTTCAGGATTGATGTTGTCGGGCAGGGTCTTGTAGAAATAGAACAAGTCGCGACCCACGAGGGAGATAGAGGCCTGTTTGAAGAGGTTCTGCTTGTCGAGCCACTTGCGCGGGAAATCGTAAGTCAACGAGAGTTCACGCATCTTGATCCAAGTGTTGTTGACAATGCCCGGTGTGCTGAGGATGTTTCCCCAACCACCGAAGTTAGGCATGTACTTATAGAGGTAATGCACCACGTGTTCGTTTTCGACGGCCTCACCCGTCTCGGTGTTGATGCAATAACCCGGCAGGATGATACCGTAGTTGCCAAGCAACTCGTCGTTTTCGTAATAAGGCAGACCGTTGCCGTCGCGTTCATAGAGCGTCTCGAGGCTTTGTCCCGTCTGCATGGCCACCACGTAGGAAGCACAATAGATCTGACCGCCCAATTTTGCGTCGACCAAAGCATAGAGCGACCAGTTTTTATAAGAAGCTCTCAAGTTAATACCTCCCGTTACCAATGGAGCACAATTGCCAATCGGTACACGGTTGTCGGTCTTCAAATAAGTGGTACCCGTTTCGTTTAGAAGTGGCAAAGGTTTGCCGTTTTCATCATAGAACGGGCCGACGACAGAGCCATCGGGCATGGTATACTCATAAACATAATCCCATCCATAGATGGTACCATATTCTTCTCCTTCTTCCACGGCGATAGCCGGACCATTGGAGCCCCAAATCTCAGAAAGCAGATACATATTGGCACCTGATAAGTCAACAATCTTGTTCTTGTTGCGGGCCAAGTTCAAGCCCACTTGAACACCGTAATTTTTTCCTTGGGCAATGTCGTAAGTCAAGATGGCCTCAATACCCTTGTTGGTCACCACGCCTGTGTTGATGGTCACTTGATCGGCACCCGAAGAGGGAGCTAACGGTGAGTGAAGAATTTGGTCCCAGGAATAGATGTTGTAGTAGGTGAAATCCATGTTGAATCTGGCGCCCAGTCCCAGGTCAAAACCCAATTCGTAGGAGCGTTGTCTTTGTGGTTTCAACTCCAAAGGCGGAACTGTGGTAGGCAAGGTGGCCGAAAGCTGGTGACCGAAGGAGCCCGTGTTGTAAGTATAAGTCAGCTGGTAGGGCTCAGTGTCACTTGCGGTTTGTGCCCACGAACCACGTAGTTTCAAGTAGTTCACCGGACCCCAGTTCCAATTCTTGAAGGCCGAGGTCGGGATAAAGCTCAAAGTGGCCGAAGGATAGAAATAATTGTTGTTGGTAATAGGTAGCGTCGACGACCAGTCGTTACGACCTGTCACATCCAAGAACAGCCAATCGCTGTAGCTCATGTTGAAGAAAGCATAAATTGAGTTGACTTGCTTCTCCCAGCGCGATTCACCGAAGGTGCGTTCCGTGGCATTGGAGTAGTTGTTGATGGCATAGAGATTGGCGTAAGCCCATTTGCCCGATGTGCCATCGATTCCATCACGGTAGCCGTAATACTGTTCACCACCAGCCGAAAGGCGCACGTTGAATTTCGATCCGAAGATTTTGTCCTTATAGGCCGTGATGAGGAAGTCCATGTCACGGGTCACCGCATTCGACTTACTCTTCGAGTAGTAGCCGCCCGCCATACCATCGATGGTGGTGGGCTTATGCTTGGTGGTATAGTTGTCGGCAGTCCAGTCCAAAGCCACCTTTGCTGAGGCACTCAGCCAAGGCGTGATGTCGTACATCAAGCGGACAGAGCCATACATCTTGTCACGGTCAAGGGTGGTATTGTTGTTGTAGAACGTCCAGAAGGTGCTGTTGTAGATGTATTGATAAGGATAGCCATCAAATTGGTTCATCGTGCCATCGGGGTTCTCGTATGATGTGACTTCAAGGCCTTTCCAACTACGGGGCCAGCTGTAGAGCAAACCTTTGTTGAAGTTGCTATTCGACTCACCGATTTCAGGCGAGTTGAGGCGGTAGTAATCCAAATAGTTGAACGACACATCGACTTTGATTTTCTCCGACACATTGATCATGGTACCCACATTGACGGTGGTTTGTCTCAAGTTACAATTGTCGATGATGGCGTCGGTACGCGAATCAGTGAATGAAACACGGACGCTACCGAAGTCGCCGGCATTTTGGAAAGCCACATTGTGGTTCATCGTATGGCCGTTCTTGAAGAGCATCTTCAGGTTGTCGGGCTGTGGGTCGTATTTCCTCACCACGCCGTCCCACCAGAGTACGCTCTCGCCGTTCATCGCGGGACCCCAGCTTTGGGCACCGCCATAGTAGCCGAAGGTGGTGTTGGTGGGCTCACCCGCAGGACCGTTGTCGACGCTATAGATGCCTGGATATTCATACACTTGGTTTCCATTCTCATCGGTCATGCCTTCGATGGGCGTCAAAGTCGGCGTATGGAAGGTGATGGGGCCACCTGCGCCGTATTTGTTTTGCACCGAACGGTAGAGATAAGGCGTAGTGATCTTGAAACCGGCCGAGTAGCTGATGCCAAGACCGCGTTGTTTCGAACCTTTCTTGGTGGTGATGAGCACCACGCCGTTGCCGCCACGCGAGCCATAAAGGGCTGCCGCTGTGGGGCCTTTCAGGATGTCGAGGCTCTCGATGTCCTCCTGGTTGATGTTGTTCAAGGCCGTACCCCAGTCGCGACCGCCGCTCCAGTCGGTAACACCGCCTTCGTTCGACATCGGCACGCCGTCGACCACGATGAGGGGTTGGTTGTCGCCTAAAATGCTGTTGTTACCACGAATGGTGATACGCGAAGAACCGCCATCGACACCATTTGGGTTGATGATTTGGACACCTGCCGAGCGACCGCTCAAGGCGCTGATGACGTTGCCCGTAGCCGACTTGGCAATCAGGTCACCACCGATTTCCTCAGTGGCATACCCTAATTCGCGTTTCTGACGTTTGATACCGAGGGCGGTGACCACCACATCGTCAAGCGTCTGCGAATCCAAATCGAGGGTGACGTTGATTATGTTCTTGCCTTTGATGGCCACCTCTTTGGTCTTGTAGCCCACAAAGCTGAACACCAAAACGCCTTTGCTGTCGGCGCTCAGGCTGTAGTTGCCGTCCATGTCGGTCACTGTTCCAGCAGAGGTACCTTTCAACTGGATGGTGACACCAGGAAGGCCATAACCGTCATCGCTTGAGACGACTTTACCTGTCACCGTCAGGTTTTGCGCAAGCACGGCAAGAGGTGAAATCATCAGAGCGAGAAAAAGAAAAAGTAAAGTTTTCCTGTTCATACACTAATTGTTTGTTACTTTGGGGACAAAAATAGGAATTATTCCCATTTGTCAATCACCTTTTTTCTGTTTTTCTTGACCATTAATTCCATAACTCCTATCTTTGCGCCAAATTAATGTCAAAAAAAACGCTTATGTCAGAATATCACGATAACCCTGAAGAACAATATTATTCGGAAAAAACTGAAAAAGAAACCGATAAGAAATGTCCCAACTGCGGCGCTACGGTCTTTTTCGACCCCGCCTTGGGGAAGATGCATTGCGACTATTGCGGCTACTCCTGTGAGCTACCAAAACCAGAAGAAGGCAACGAAATCTGTGAGATGGACTTTGAATCGGCGCTTCACACCGAAAGCTTCGACTGGGGTGAGAAGAAGAAAGAGGTGCAATGTAAGCAATGCGGTGCGGTGACGGTCTACGACGCCCTCGAAACCGCTGCCGTGTGTCCCTTCTGCGGATCCACCAGCGTAATGCCAGCTGCCACCGAAAACACCATCGCTCCTGGCGCGGTATGTCCCTTTGCCATCACCAAGGATCAAGCGGGAGAACGCTTCACCAAATGGCTCAAAGGCAAGCTGTTTGCCCCCAGAAAAGCCAAGCAGAACGCCCGTCCAGAGTCGTTCCAAGGCGTGTATCTCCCCTATTGGACCTACGATGCACAGACCACGTCTAACTTCACGGCACGTGCTGGTTACGACCGCACCGTAAAAGACAGAGACGGCAACAGAAAAACGGTTACCGACTGGCGGCATGTCAGCGGCATCTATCAGGAGTTTTTCGACGACGTGACCGTCATGGCCTCGAAACGGCAAGCCGACTCAGGCGTGAGAGCTTGCGAGCCTTTCGATTTCTCGAAACTGGTGCCCTATTCCCCGCAAGTGGTGGCAGGTTTTGTCGCCGAACGTTATTCCATCGGATTGAAAGAAGGTTGGGATTCTGCTCAGAAGACCATTCAGTCAAGACTTTCGTCTAGTATTTCTTCCTATGTACGCAGACATTGGAATGCCGACCGTTCCGATTCCGTTCGTTTCTCGACGCTCTACAGCAACATTACCTACAAATATCTCCTCGTTCCGACTTGGATCTCTTCATTCAAGTACAAGGACAAAGTGTATCAGTTTGCGGTGAACGGCCAAACGGGCAAGGTAGGCGGCAAGGCACCTGTCTCAGCATGGAGAGTGATCATCTTCATCGCCATCATCATTGCCATTATCGCTCTCTTGGCCTACTTGATTTGATAAGTAAGTAGAAGAGCAAAATTAGTTTACATAATTGACGCGAGATAGGGTCCCTGAGCCTTGAGCTCGTCGAAAGGTCGAAGGGCCCGTGTCTTGTAGTCCCGCGTCCTACGTCTTCAGTCCTACGTCTAAATTAGTCTGAAAAATCATTCCAACAGGTTCTCAAGGTCTTTCATGGCCTTGCGAGCCGACATGCCCTGATGCATCACCTGGTAAGCTTTTTCAGCAATGGGAAGCTGCCTGCGCTGCTCCTCGGGCAAGGATGGCAACATAGCAGAGGAATAATACCCCTCAGCCACCATGGTCATCTCGTTGAGGGCGGTCTTCACTGTGTTGCCACGACCAATCAACACGCCCAACTGACGGTTGCGGCTGTGACTCGAATAGCACGACACCAGCAAGTCGCCAAAGAAATTGGATGGGTTGAATTTGGTAAGGTCGTTGACACTTTGTGGAGACAACAGGAAATACATCTCCTTGATGCAGTTGGAGACCAACACGGCGATGAAGTTGTCGCCATAACCCAAGCCCATCGCCATGCCTACCATCACGGAATAGATGTTTTTCAGCACCGATGAATGCTCCAAATAACTCATGTTCCTCAAGCAATTCACCTTGACGAAGGGCGCCTTCAGCTTCTCACCTATGACGCGAGCATTGCCTATGTTGGAACAAGCAAAAGTCATGTAGGTCAGTCTTCCGTGACTCACCTCCTCGGCATGCGTCGGACCGCTGATGCAGCACAACTGCGCATCCGTCAAGCCATAGTTTTGCTTCAGATAGTCCGTGACAAACAGATTGTCCTTGGGTATGATGCCCTTGATGGCCGAAACCACCATCTTGTCTTTCAAAGGGGTCTTCAAGTCGGAGAGATAGCACTTCAAGTAAGGTGCGGGGGTCACCAAAAAGATGATGTCGGCCCATCCCACGGTCTCGTTCACATCATCAGTGAGATGGATGCGGCTCATGTCGAACTCGACATCAGAAAGGTAGCGACAGTTGCGACCTTCGGTGCGCAGCGACTCAAGCACTTCCTGGTTGCGGACATACCAACAGACCGACGACTCGTTCATGATCAACACCTTAGTGATGGCCGTAGCCCAACTGCCGTGTCCGATGACGGCGCAACGCGATGTCTTTTGGATGAGCGGACCCATGATGTTATTCTCTGTTTGATTTATGCATATTTACGCACCAAGTCGGAGTGCAAGAATTCTGTGTCGATCTTTTCGAAAATCCGTTTTTCCTGCTGACCGATCGTCTCCAGCAATTCTGACATCTCCCTCAAGGTGATGTTGTCACTCTTCATGTAACGACGGCTGTCGAGCGAGAACTGGCGCCAAGAGTCGGCATCGGCATTCATCAGATTGGCGCAGTCGGCCAACACTTCACTGCCAAACAACTCGGCAGCTTCGTTGAGAAAGTCAGCGTACATATAGCGATGGCCGGCACCACCAGTGCCCGTCGTTTCAATCAACCGATAAATCCAAAGCAAAATGAAACCTATCAGATTTTCGGAAAACCACACCTTCCACATCTTAAGGCTTCTGGCGAAACAATTCAAACCTGTCCAGCCATAGAACGGCACAGGTACCCGAAGCATCCGTCGGCATGACTCTTCAAGACCTTGTATTATGGCAGGCTTGAGGTCCATGTTCTCACCAAAGCCTTTAGGAAGCGGATCGATATAGAACATTTTGCCATGAGGGGCAGCCAAACCAGATACAAAACGGCTCTTGCGCATGACATCTTCTGTCAAAAACACATAGTCGTCGGTGGTCAAGCGCGTGTCGGAGTCGGCGATGGTGTAATTCGACCCTTCTTTGCCGATGACCGTGAGCACATGTCCGTTGAAGTTTGACTCGTTGACCACAGGCGAAAAATAGTGCAGACGGGCCACATTGACCACAAGGCCAACCGGTATCTGCTTATCAACCAATTCGTCGAGGGCCTTCATTGACTTGTTGACACGATTACCAAATTCCTCATAATGGAAACCGATGCCCATTCTTTCGCAATAGTTCTTTGCAATCAGTCCGGGGCGAATGCGAAACATCGGCAACTTCACGCCACGCATCCTCAAGAAAGGTGAGTAAACAAAATTGAATCCCGAACCTATGCCGAAGGCCATGGTTTCGCTCATTCCTTCGTAGCCATAGTATTTCAGCATATTCAGAAGCGTACCTGTCTCGCAGTGCTTCTTACGCTGATTAGGATAATTTTCTATGGCCATGATTTTTGACGATTTATGATAATTTGGCGCAAAAATACGACTTTTTCTTTTTATTAATTCATTTGCTGCTTTTTTCCAACGAAACCCTGCCTTTTCTAAACTATTAAGAAGTTTTTGTATCTTTGCCAACCAATTTTGATAGGAACAGCAATCATGACCGCCAGTACGAAAGAAACCCTAGGTTTGTATGAAACATTTAAGGAGGCTGTTGAAAAGTTTTCCGATAAAATTGCCTTGTGTTATTTCAAAATGGAGACGACGTTCAAGCAGTTACTGGAACGCGTTGACATCACGGCCTTGGCTTTCCGAAAACATGGAGTGAAACGTGGTGACATCATCTGTCTGGCTTTGCCTTCCATGCCCGAGTCGCTGATGTGTTTCCTGGCACTGAACAAAATCGGCGCTATTCCTTGCATGATCGATGTCAGATACACGCCTGAAGAGTTTTGCAAAATCGTTGATAGGACACATTCCAAGATGCTGTTCGTCATGGGACTTTACGCGGCCAATCTGGCCACTGCCGATGCCCAGCTCCATGTGGAGAAAGTCGTGGTGTGCTCGGGCGCTGATTCCATTCCTGGCGTTTCTTTCTGGTTTGGCGTGGGCGAGTGGTTCAATGGACGGAGAAAGGTATTTCGCAAGCACAAGAAATTCTGCCATTGGAAAGACTTTTACAAGACGGCACAAGACTGGGACAAGACCGAGCCATACCATTGGATTCCCGACGAGATGGCTGCCCTATTCCAGACCAGCGGCACCACGGGTACTGTGAAAAGTGTGATGCTCTCCACTGAGAACATTATGCACTCCGTGTTCCCCGACCCGCCGGTTCTCAACAACATTTCGAGCGACGACACAGCGCTCTGTATCCTACCCATCTTTGCTTTCTTCGGAGCCAACACCCTGATGCTTCCCTTGTTCCAAGGCATGCGCGTTGTCGTCATCCCCATCGCGCCTCGCGAGGAATTCCTCAAACTCCTGACCCAATACAGGCCCCAACACGTTTTCTCTGTACCAGCCTATTGGGATTTCGTCAACGAGGAAAAAGAGGTCAAGGAGGACTTCTCTTACCTGAAATCCATCAATGTGGCCGGCGACATCCTGAATACCGCCTTCGAGAAACGCATCAACGAGTGCTTGCATCAAGGTGGCTGCCGCTACGACGTCACGAAAGCCTACGGCATGACCGAGACCGCTGGCGTGATTTCGTTCACCCCACAAGGCAGCGAGAAACAATACGTGCAAGGCTTCTCAGGAAAACCAGTAACGTGTTACGAGGTCAAGACCTTTGATGATGAGATTTGCGTGCGATCGGAGCTGAAATTCCTCGGTTACTATAAAAACGAGGAGGCTACCAAAAACCTTATCCAGACCCACACAGATGGCAACCCATGGCTCCACACGGGCGACATGGGCTATGTGGACGAGGAAGGCAACATCTTTGTGATCGGCCGCAAGAAGCGTATGATTGTCCGTCACGACGGCTCCAAGGTGTTTCCCGTGGAGATTGAGGACTGCATTATGCGGCATCCCTTTGTGGCGGCCTGCGCCGTGGTACCTATGCAGGACCCCGACCATTCGGAAAGTCATTTACCCAAGGCGTTTGTAGTGTTGAAGGATTCCGACACCCAAGCCACCATAAAAGAACTGATGGCCTACTGTGAGGCGAACTTACCTGTTCACCTCGTTCCAGCAGCCATCGAGTTGATTGATGCCTTGCCGATGAACGGCAACGGAAAGGTTGATTACAAGAAACTGATCAAAGACTAGAAATTGACGCTAAACGTCATTCCGTACGCCATATTGCCCTGTGATTGCGGAATATTCACGGGTATAACGGACGGCGAGAGGTGATAGGAAATGGCTGCGCTTTGGTTGTTTTGATTGTATTCCTCAGCTATTCTGCTGATTTTTCCTCTACCTATGCCTTGAAAAGCAAATCCTGCTGGAAGCATCATCATGCTTCCATAAACACATAACCCAATACCTATCATAAGCACCTCACTACCCATAACTTTCTGGTCATAATTGCCTTCGCTAGTCCCCATATAATGTGTTCCAAGCGCAGCTACACCCACTCCTGCCGCAGTAACACCGATTCCGCCACAGATGAGTCCTGTTCCAACTTTGAAGAACCTTCTACCGTGGCCATACGAATCATAAGTCTCTTCGTCAAGAAGTTGCATTAATTCGGCTTCCGGGATGACCACCTTTTCGGTGCCGTTAAGAAAACATAATTTTGATCTTTTGCGCACCATTTCGCCTTGTTCGGCAACGGTACCAGTTTCCTGTGCTATGGCTACCAAACTAGCAACCATTATCATTAGCAATAAGCATAACTTTTTCATAATCAATGAATTTATAGTTAATAGCATTTACTATTTACTACAAAAATCGTGCAAAATTTGGGTTTTTGTGTTGTAGAGACGGTGCATGCACCGTCTCTACATGGGAATACCCTATTTCCTTGGCGTATAAAATTCATCATCCTTCCAATTGGCAACATTGTTTTCAATATACGTGGCAATACGGTTCATTTCGGGTTGGTCACGAATAATACGATCATGGAAACGGGGCTGCCATGCAAAATCTATGGCATTTTGGTTGGCAAAATGGGTGATGGCAGATTTCAAACTGCCAATGGTAACAGCCAATCTATGTTTCTTTTTGGAAATGAATTGCATTTCTTTATCAACATTATCGTTTTTCCATCGGCTGGGTTGTAGAGACGGTGCATGCACCGTCTCAAGATTATCCTTAAATGGATGGTTTTTTGGAGACGGTGCGTGCACCGTCTCTACAATGAAAACAATCAAATGCAGATGATTCGGCATAATGACATACAAAGGAATCTCTGCATAAGGGTTATGTTGTGTGATTTGTTCAATACACTGGCGAGAATAATCGCCTATTTCAGACAACACCATTTTTCCATCTTCAATTTCACCGAAATAGTGTTCTCTGCCTTTTGTGCAGATGGTGATGAAATAGGCACCGCCGTCATAATCATGCCACCATGCACGTGCGGTATTTATTCGGTATTTGTCTTGAAATTTATCGTCGGACATAGTTGTATGAATCTGCTAATTTGTAGAGACGGTGCATGCACCGTCTCTGTAAATAAAAATAATCGTCATGAGACGGTGCGTGCACCGTCTCTACAATGTTCTACCGGATTAGCATAAATCCCCAAGAAAATATCCTCCAATTCTGAACGGTCAAAATCGGGATAGTCGTTCATCCAATCCATATATTTTATGAACATTTCTTTTTGTTCCTTGGAATAATGCTCGGCGTATGTTTCGCTGCCGCTCCGCAGATCGTGGGCAATGTAGTTGTTTGGATGGAGATAGAATTGCGGATTGATGCGGCTGTCCATGAGTTCGGCCACGCGCTTGTAGAACTCGCCCGAAGGACAGTCGTTCAAGGCATTCAGATCATCTTCAGTAACAATCGGACAGATATGGAAATGCACATGGCCCTTGGGTTGCATGATGCCCGTTAGAATGCTGTTGAGGTCTTCGCCTGGTTTCTTCTCATAATGGCCGTTTTTCTTGGTCAGGTACAGCTCTAAGGTCTTCAATTTGTCGCACGACTCCCATTCATAAGACACCGCTACAGGTACGATATTGAGCTCAGCCAACGAAATCACTCTGTCATCGCGGCGGCTCATGCCAAACATCTTGATGATGGCGGGGTCGGTGGCATCAATACCGTTTTTGGTGCGGCCGTTGCGTTGGGCAATCCACACCGACTCGTGTACCTCGGTGATGACATGACGCATGTATTCCGACATGTGCATCATGCTGTTATAGAACTCCTTGGGCGAGCCTCCACGCTCGGTGCGGAACATCTTGTTGACTTTGCCGAAATCGACCACAAAAGGATGCGACATCAGGTTGCTGCCAAAGGTGATTTGACAGGTGTTTTGTCCGGCTGCGCACAAGATATATTGTAAGAACATCGCGTCGAGCACAATGTCGCGGTGGTTTGAAACGAACAGGTAAGGCTTCTTCTCATTGATGTTTTCCACCCCCGACCAATCGAATTGCGTGGTGGTCTTTTTCAGCAAGATTTCAATCACCTCTTTGAGCAGGCCCAACTGGAATTCCTGTAAGGTCTTGATGTTTCTGATGCGGTCACGAAGGGCCTCGGCTGGGACACCGAGATATTGGGCGATAGCGGGAATCACATTGCTGGCGGCCATACGTTGCGTGGCGGCAGGAATCTCATCCTCGTTGAAGGGTCTAATATCGTCGAAGTTGGTCGTCATTTGTTTCTTAAGTCGATGAATTTGATGGGTTTGCGACTTTTGGCGGGATAGTTGATCTGTCTGATTTCTTCCACGGGATGAATCTCAATGGCAGGGGCCACGCGGATGCGTGAGCGGAAACTGTCCTTCAACACCTTGACAACATCAAAATCAGGCTGGTATTTCAAGCCTATCTTCACCACCACATCATCGGTGCCGGCCTCGCTTTGGCGCACCTCGATGACGTAGTTCTCTACGTAGTCGGTGTTGTCCAACACATCGTTGATCGCAGGCGGATAGAGCGTGGTGCCTTTCAGCTTGATCATGTTGTTTTTGCGGCCCACAAGCGGCGTAAGGCGGTAGGAGTTACGCCCACACTTGCATTGCTCGACGATTTTGGCGGCAATGTCGCCCGTGCGGAAACGCAGCAGCGGCATGGCTTCCACGCCAAGGGTGGTGACCACGATTTCGCCCGGCTGACCATCAGGAACGGGCAAGCCGTCTTCACCGATGATCTCGACGATAATCAACTCGGGGTGAACGTGGCCGCCGAGGCCATACTCGCATTCCGAGAAGGTGGCACCCATCTCCGTCGAGGAATAGGTGGCAAAAAGCTGCACATCCCATTTCTCCTTGATCTTCTTGCCCAAGAGGTTGAGGTTGAAGTCTTGGTCACGCAAGCCCTCGCCGATGCCGATGATGCGACGGATGCTGCTGTTCTTATAGTCAATGCCGTGTTCTTCGGCATATTGTATCAGTTTGAGGATAAACGACGGCACGCACATGATGGTGTCGGGCTTGATGCGACGGATGGTGTCCCACTGCAACTCAGGGATGCCATTGCCCACGCGAATGACGCCCGCGCCCAACTCACGAAGACCGAGGAAATAGGCCAGACCCGCCATGAAACGCTTGTCCAAGGTGGTCATCAACTGAACCACATTGCCTGCATGTACGCCAGCGCATTCAAACGATTTCTTCTCATTGAAGGCCAAACGTTGCAAGTCTTTCTCTGAGCAGCCGAAGGTGACGGGGTCGCCCAAGGTGCCCGACGTGGTGATATAGTCGATGATTTTATCTTTCGGGCAGCACAAAAACTCATCGTTGAAGAGTTGCAGGTCTTTCTTTTCAGTGAAAGGGATCTTCACCAAGTCCTCGATATGCTTGATCTTGTCGATTTGGATGCCATAGCTCTTGAACATCCTCTGGTAGTAGGGCGAATGTGCCTCCAAATAGACCAAGGCATCGTGCAACAAGCCTTCTTGATAGGCCTTAATCTGTTCTACGGACTGGTATTCTATGTCGTTGTTGATCATCGTTCAAAAAGTTGGGTTAAAACTTGATTTCGGCGAGCCATTTGAGGAATTCCGTCTTCCATTCGCGGCACTCAGCGGTGCCACGTTTCTCGCTGGCGCCAAAGCTATGGCCGCCTGTCTGAAATTGGATGTAACGGTGGTCCACATGGGCTGCGGTCAAGGCCGAGTCGAGGACCACCGAGTTGCGGTAGTCAACTACAGGGTCGTCAACGCAGTTGGCGAGGAAAACCGGCGGGCAGTCGGCTGGGACATGACGTTCCAGTGAGAGCGAATCACACATCACCGGGTCGCGGTGATGTTTCTCGCTGAGCAGTCCACGGCGCGAACGCTTGTGGACGTAAGGCTTCACCATGGTCACCACAGGATAGATGGCGCCCACAAAAGCAGGGCGAAGGTTGGTCTCGTTTTCGACCCCTGCGTCTTTGAGGAAGTCGTGATTGTGGAACCAAGCCGTCGACAACGCCAGATGTCCGCCAGCCGAGAAGCCCAACATTCCCACTTTGTCGGGGTTGATATGGTATTCTTCGGCATGGGTACGCACCCATTGCAGCGCCCGTTGTGCATCGGTGATCATATCAGGGTGTTGTCGTCCTCTGAAGATGGCTCTGTGGCGGTAAGCAAACGCAGGAATACCAGCGGCGCGGTATTCGAGCACAAAAGCGGAGATGCCTTGGCTTTGCAGCCACATGGCAACGGAATCGCCTTCGTTTTTCTTGTCAAGCCAATAATAGCTTCCTCCGGGACAAACGATGACGGCGGTGCCTGTGGGATTATCGTCGGCCAAGAAAGACGTCAATTTGACCCGTCTACCATAGCTGATGTCCATTCCTTCCCAAATCTTCACCTGTGCCTTCGCCATCCCTGTTAACAATAATAGACTGAATACAAGTATTAATTTCTTCATCTACCTAGGATTTTCATCACTTCCTCCTTCGAGAGCTGGCGGTATTTGTGTTGCATGTCGGCAAAGAAATCCACTTGGAAATACTCCTCGTCGTAGAACGACAGCTTCGAGTTGGTATTGGGGGTGCATTCCAAATAGACGATGTCTTCCAACTTCAGATTCTTTGCTTCACAAATCTGGTCGGCCAGTTTGCGACCAGCGTATGTTACGGAAGTGCCTGGATTGTCTTGATACAACTCGGTCACGATGACGTATGTCTTGCCTTCAGCCTCCCTGATTTTCAGTCCACAGGTCGATTCCATGTCCCATTCGCCCTTAAAGGGAAAAATCTCGTCGTAATATTCTGGTGATACTTTCATGAATTGATAATTGATAATTGAAAATTGATAATTCAAAGATCCTCATTCAGCATTCCTCATTCAGCATTCCTCATTCCTCATTCCTAACGATCAGCTTTTGACTTTCGGTTCTCACGTTGACGTTGCGTTTGCTGCGGTCCACATCACGGCCAAACGATTTGTTGATCAAACGACGGTCGCGCTGGCGGTAGGTGCCGTCCTCCATCTCACGCAAGGCCACGTTGCAGAACAAGCGGAACATCTTCGCCTCTTGACTCTCGCTGGCATAGAAGCTCTTCCAAGCGTACTCGTAAAGGTCTTGCAACTTTTCGGGCGTCATGTGTTTGGGCTGATACACCACCTGACCGGCGTTATAGTGGTCCCAATCGAAGTCGAAGATGCGGCCTTGACGCAACAGGTCGTCGTGACCTTTGGTGTGCGGGAAAGGCGCAAAAATGGTGAACTCGGCCAAGTCGAGGTCGATTTCACCCAAGAAATCAATCAAGCGCTTGATGTCATCTTCGGTTTGGTTGTCGAGGCCAAAGAGGATGGTGCCTTCCACTCCGATGCCGTAATCGTGGTAACGCTTCACGCGCTCTTTGATGTAGTCGGATGTGTCGTAAACAGCTTGATACACATACCAAGCACCTGCTTTGGCGGCCAGGTCGAGCACCTCGGGGTCGTCTTCGATAGTATGACTAATCCATTTCTTCTTCAGCGGCGCGATGGCACGGAAAAGGTCCATCTCCCACTGTTTGTCCTGCGCCAATGAGTTGTCGACGATGAACAGACGGTTATTATCGATGCCTGCCATGTCTTCCACCACCTTATCGACAGGACGCGGACGGAACTTACGGCCACCGAGATAGGAAACTGCGCAAGGATAGCAGCTGAAACGGCAGCCACGACTTGCATTGAAAAGATCCACCATCTGCACACCCTTGTGGTTGTATAGGTCACGCTTGTAAAGGTCGCGACGGCAGGGGCCCACTGTTGCAATATCCGGCATGTTGCCAATGTAGTTGTAGATCTTCTTCAGGCAGCCATTCTTCCAGTCTTGGATGACTTGCTCCGAACGACCTTCCGACTCACCCAAAAACACGCTGTCGACATGATTCACCATCTCCTCGGCATGCAGCATGGTCGAGATGCCTCCTGCCAAGACGGTTTTACCGCGTTTGTGGTATTCATCGGCAATGGCCCAGCCGCGCTTCACCTGTGTAGTAAGCATCATGGAGAGGGCCACAAGATCGCATTCCTCGTCAAAATCAATAGGCTCAACATTCTCGTCGGTGAACGAAATGTCGACATATTCGGGCAAAGTGGCAGCAAAAGCCACAGGACCATGAGGCGGTAGGTTAAACGTCGTTTGGCCAGGTAGTTTGTTCCACTTCGGATAAATAAGTTTCAGTTTTATAGTTTCCATTTCATATTGTTGAATCTGCAAAAATACAAAAAAAATATATGCTATTCTGTTTTGTTGATTTTGCGGACTATGGCATTGGGTTCCAAGAAGGCCTCCGCCGTCTGTATCGCGGTAAGTGAAACACCGCATAGACCATGTATATTTACGTTTTGTCCCGTTAAATAAAGGCTCTTAACTTTCGTAAATACAGACATTTGCGAGAGCATGATATTGTGGCTGTCTTTCAAGAAGCCGTAATTGGAACCTTCCTTGTTGCCGTAATAGTCGCGGATGGTGAGCGGCGACGAAGCCATGACGAAATCGATGCCGTTGCGGAAGCCAGGATGACATTTTTCCATGAAATCGAGCACCTGCTCTGTCATCTGCTGTTTCCATGTTTCGTATGCCTCTCCCCTATGACCCACCTTGCTGTCTTCCCATTGTTTGACCCATCCGTAGTCCATCTCGCCGATAATAACCATGGTCTCGGCAAACGCACCTTGGTTTTCAACAGCAGGGGTGTAATACATCAAGCTGTTCGGCCAGTCTTCCTGCCGCAACGCTTTGAGGGTGAACTGCGAATCGTACCTTGAAAGGCAATAATTGGTGTGGTTGACATAAGGAAAAGCTTTTTCCTTGAATTTCACGTAGATCTTGAAACTTGAATAGGTCTCAGGGATCGACTGCAGCCTTTTCCTGAATGAAACCGGGAAAGCCTTGTCGCCCACCAAGCGCAAGAGCACATCGGGGTGCACATCCGAGATGTAACCGTCTGCACGATAAGTGTGGCCTTTTTGGGTGACCACTTGTTTCACTTCGTGGTTGTCCACTTCGATTTGGACGACTTCTTCGTTGGCCAACACCTGCCCACCAGCCTTTTCGATGACTTCTTTCAACAAATCCGCCATCTGTTGGCTACCACCGACAAACTGGTAAGTGCCACCGATGTGCAGCACCCCCAGCAAGGCGGCCATAAAAGCGGGCGTCGTCCCTGCCACCCCACCAAAGAGCGGACTGATGTAAGACAACAAGCCTTTCAACTTCGGGTCTTTGATGTAGCGGTTCATCAACTCATCGTAAGGCAGGATGGCGTCTTCCGACACCGACATAAACATCTGTGAGGGTCGTTCGCGCAAATAAAAGAGATCTTCTTCTTCCGAAAGGGCATACATCTTCTCAACGTAGGCTCTGATGTTGTCCTTTTCAGCGGGGAAAAGTTTAGCCAAATAGTTGATATATTGTTCTTTGCCTCTGGGAAGTCGATAAGAAGTGCCATCTTCAAGCACCGTCACCACGTCGTAGCCATCCTCGTCCATGGCGCGAAGCGAGAGACGATCCATGATGCCGAGATAGGAGAAGAGTTTGCGCAATTGTCCCACCTCATTGAAACCACCAAACACATGCATGCCCGTGGGGAAACTGACACCTTTTCTCTTGAAGTTCTGAAGACCGCCACCGATAATGGCGTTTTTCTCCAACACCGTCACTTTGTAGCCTTCCTTGGCCAATAAAGCACCTGAAACCAAGCCGCCTAAGCCGCCGCCAATGACGACAACGGTCTTTCGGTTGGCTTCCACCATCTGTTGCCGCACCTTCTCTTCACCCAACAGGTGTTGACACACCGTCATCGTGCCCACCAACACGCCCAACATGCCGTGCGAGTTGATGTTTTGCCCCACAAGAAGCAGGTTGGATACCTTGGTCTTAAACGACACCCTGTCGGCGATGTTGTTGACGTTTTTGGCCAAGCCATAGATGGAGCCTTGGGGCGTCAGCGTATAGTCGCGATAAGTCAAGGGAGTGGCGGCATAATAATCGGCCAAAGACGCACGGAAACCTGGGAAATCTTGCTCCACGGCGTCGATAAGACGTTCGGCCATCTCGTGTTTGAACTGCTCGTAGTCCTTACCTCTGCGGCCAATGGTTGTTTCGCTCCATTGCTTCACCGCATCCATCGACATATAGGCTAAGACGACGCCTCCACGGGCGGTCTTGGGATGAGGCTCATGGCAATGGTGCATATAGAGATAGCCTTGCGGCCAAGTGTCGTCGATGATTCCGCTCATCTTCCAAGGCGAATCGGTATGGAAACCATAAAAGTTGGAGTTGATGTAAGGCATCGCCCCCTCCTTGAAACGAAGGAAGAGAGAAAACACCGAGACGGTGTCGGGGATGCCCTTGATACGTGATTTGTAAGCTTCAGTGAACATGCTAGGCTCCACCAAATCCACCAACTGCTTAGGATTGACATCCGAAATAACCACATCGGCAGCAAAGGTCTTGCCGTTTTCCGTCAACACGCCCGTAGCTTTCTTGCCTTCCATCAGGATTCGGCTCACCTTGTGACGGGTCAAGATGGTGCCGCCATATTGCTCAAGCACCTGACGCAAGGCCTTCACGATGGCGTCGCTACCACCCACGATGCGAAATGCGCTTTTGTTGTAAAAATCGAAGATGAAAGCATGGGTGGCAAAGGGTGTCTTGTCCTTTTGGGCGGCATAGAGCGAGAGATTACCCAACAATACATCACGCAGTAAAGGGTCGGTGATGGTTTGGTCGATCACCTCGCTCAGGCTTTGGTACAACAACTTGTCGTCAATAAAACGGTTCTCGTCGACACTGTGCTGCAAGTCGCGGAAAGGCGACAAACTGGCCACCTGCTCCACCAAGTCGCAATAGCGCTCAAGGTTTTCCCTTTGCGAAGGGAAACGCTGTGCAAACTGCTCAACGAAAGCCTCGCGACCGTTGGGAAAGGCAAAACGCTCGCCTTGCAGTGACACCACGTCGTAGGCCTGAGGATCCAAGCGATTGAACTGAACTTTATCTTTGATTTCGAGGTAGTTGAAATAATGCGAAAGCACCTGGTCGTCATCGAGACTGCCGATGAAATGCATCCCTGTCTCAAACTTTACACCATCGCGGGTGAAGCATTGCAGACAGCCGCCCACTTGAGAGGCCTGCTCCAAAATAGTGACCTCATAGCCGTTTTTCGCCAGGATGACCCCCGTCGAAAGACCGCCCAAACCACTTCCTATGATGATGCATTTCTTCATTTCAAAAATTCTTGGGTTTCAATAACATACTCACATTGCGGAACGGCATCGCCTTGCTGAACAAAATGCAGGTTTTCAGGGATATAACTGCAATGCGAGGCCAACAGGAACTTGTCTTCATCCGCCTCAACGGCATAGATTTGGGCATCGCGATGCACCAAAGCCACGGTCCACGCCAGCTCACCATAGCCGCTGTTTTGGATCAAAATGGACTTCTGTTCCATGGCGTCAATTTCCGAAGCATGTGCCTTAATCTTCTTCAAGTTGCGACGACACGCACGTTCCACTTCCGGACCTTTGTAGATGTATTTGTAGCGCACAAATGGCAACACGTATTCCGTGTTTTCCAATTGGTTCCTGAGTTCGGCAAAATGTTGGGTATAGTATGCTCGGAACTGCGAAGTCAGAGCGCGTGTTTCCATTGTGGCCAATTCTTCGTATGGCTTACGTTGCTCGATCACCACATGCAATTGTCCTTCGCGCAAAACCACATCTTTCTTAGGCATTACATGGTTGGCGCCATGAATAAAGACTGGCAGAATGTCAAGCTGCAGCGACTGCGCCAATTGGAAAGCACCCTTGTGGAAACGAAGGATTTCACCCGTCTCGGAACGCGTGCCTTCGGGGAAGACCACCACGGAATAGCCGCGTTCCACCAAGTTCTGCAAACGTTCCAGATTTTTGTCGTAACCATCCGAAACGGGATAGTATTCAGCATAGCGGATCACCAGACCGTAAATCGGGTTTTTCCATACCCAGTCGGTTGTCAGCAATACCACCTTGGGGTTGAGCATGATGGTGCACAACAGGTCGAGATGCGACTGGTGATTGGCGATGATGACGGCAGGCTTTTCGAAGGTCTCGCCGTATTTGTTGACCAAATGGAACTTCACGCCTGGCAGCAGTTTCAAAGCGATGCGCATGAAAGCCGCTACCAACCGATGGAAACGATAGCGTTTCTTCTCGGTATTGGGACCCAAAATCATGTAAACCAAGGTAAACGGCGTAAAGATGAAAAACACGAAAACGACAAAGACCAATAAGGATAATAGGGTATAAATGAGTCGTTTCAATGTCAATGGTACTTCTCTGAGTTGGCTTTTTTTCTTGGTCAGCCAACCAAAGACGATAGGCGGAAGGTAGCAGGCCATCAGGACCACCGTAGCCATGCCGATGATGGCCACTTCGGCCAAGGAACGCATAGCGGGATGCTTGGCGAAGATTAAAGTGCCAATACCGATGAACATCAGGATACCGCTGAGGATGACGCTGTTGCAGTAGTTCTTCAGCATCCGCTTGCCGTAGGCATATTCGTAGAGCAAGCCTTCAGTGATGAAGATGGTGTAGTCGTCGCCTTGACCGAAAATGAAGGTGGCCAAGATGATGTTGATGATGTTAAACTTGATGTCGACCAGGTTCATGATGCCCAAGATCCAGGCCCAGCCGACTGTGAGCGGCAAGAAGGCCAATAGCGCAAGCTCAAGTCGCCCGAACGAGAGGCAGAGGAAAAAGAACACCACGATGCTGCACACATAAAGGATGTAGTCGAAGTCGCTTGATAGCGCGCTCACCAAATTATTGCCCACATCGCTGATGCTAAAGGCGAAGCCATTAGAAACCAAGGTCCCTGAGCCCGTCGAAGGGCAGGCTTGAAGGGTCGAAGGGCCGACTTGTTGAGGGCCCTGAGCCTGAGGTTGCTGAGCAAAGTCGAAGCATCGAAGGGCCGTTCTAACTCGTTCCTTCACCGCCTCCGAATCCTCCATCGGCACCCTCACAAAATTCACCACCCGCGCCACCGAATCGTGCTGCAACATATAGTTGCCACACAAACCCAACAGCGGTTCCATCTCGCTTTCAGCCAAAGGCTGATAGTCCTTGGTGATGCCCTCGATAAAAGGAGCAAAGGCGTTTTCAGTGAAACCCACCTTCACCGCTTCAATTTTGACTTGTTCGACCAAATCAGCATGGCGTTGCCAAAACTCCTGCCACAATGCCAGCGACTTCTCTTGTCTTTCCACCGAAGGCAACAGGCCATCCATGCCCGAGATGCTGTATTCCACACTGTCGGGAATCGACTGCTGCAAATGGTTTATGATACTTTCGTTTTGCTTGATGGCTTCTTGGAAATCCTCGGCTTCCGAAACCACATAGATCAAGTCTGTCTCCCCTTCCTTTTGCAGCGACTCGCTCAGCAAGGCCAAGTCTTCCTGCTCTTGGTGGGTCATATAGTTGATGTTATGCAGGTCGGCATCAAAGGTGGCTTCTTTACCGAAATAACTGAGTATCAGCGTGATGATTACCAAAGGCCAAAAAGCGTAGAGTTTGACCTTGCGCCACCATTCCGAAGGGGCTTTGCCATCATCGACGAAGAGTTTCTTGGTCTTTTTCGGCACCACGGCAAACAAAGGCAGGAAGACCATCACGAAGAGTATCGTTCCAACCAAAGTCAAGGCACCGAAAAGGCCCAAGTCGCGCATGGCTTCGGCCTTCACGAAGACGAGACAGGCAAAGGCCGCCACGGTGGTGATGTTGCCGATGACCAAAGGCTGGATAACATCCTTCAAAGCCTCGCGTTTGTTGGGCTCCTGCTTGATGTGGTCGAGGTAATGCAAGGGATAGTTGACCGCAATGCCCACGATGACCGAGCCGATGCCCACCACGATGATGGAGATGCTCGACTTGAATAGGGCGATGACCGCCAAGGCGAAGATCCAACCGAAAAGGATGGCAATGCCGAGCCAAAGCAAGTTGCGCTTGCGCGCCATGGTGAACATCAGGATGCCAAAGATGAGCACCAGCGCCAAGGCGATGGAGAAATAGCTGTCGTGCTTGATTTGCCGCGCGTTGGTGACAGCGATGGTGGGCGCGCCGACGGCCGAAATCTTTACTTCTGGATGCTCGCTCTCGGTCAGCTCAGTCACCCTATCGATCAAATCGACGATTTTGGCGTTGCCTTGGGTGTCGCTGCCCGAAAAAGGCGACGAGAAGAAGGCAAAGCCTTTGTCGCCGCTTTCGTTGAAGAGGTATTCGTCCTCCAAGCGGTAGTTCTGTGTGGGATTGAGTGCATTAAGCCGTTGCAAGGCGGGCGAATAGAGGTTGAGTGGGTCAGCCTTTATGCCGTCCACCACAAAACCCGCTGTGGGCATGGAAAGCATCCGCTTGATGTTGGCCATGCTGGTGGCTACATGCTCGGGGTCGGCCAACAAGGAGTCCATGCGTTGGTAGTCGTTCTCCGTAAGAAATAAGGCTTGGTTTTCGCAGATGAAGTCGATGGCATCGAACACTTGGCTGCCGTCGACACGACACTGCAAGTCGCTGACAATTTGGGCGATATCTGTTTCCTTCCAATGGCTCTCAAAAGCATCCATGGCGTCCATGATGGCGTCGATGGCGTCGTCGCCAGTCAACTGGGTAGTGTCGGCAGAGAAAATGACCGTGATTTGGCCTTGGTTGCCCAAGTCGTTATAGACTGAGGTATAGCGTTCTTTCTCGGGGTCGGTGGGTAGGAAGTCGGCGATGTTCTCCTTATAGTCCAAACGCAGTGCCGAAAACACACAGAGGGCCGTGACAACCAGCAATAAGGCTATCGAGAAGGCTTTGTGTTTCGACAGGTAGTCGTAGATATTGAGGAAGAACTTGTTCATGCGCGTTTCCTCCCAAACAATTTGTGGATCAATCGCGAAGGCCAACCATAAACAATAGCCACGAGGCAAAGGATGGTGTTGAGCACGCTGATGCGGAAGAAGTCCCAAAACGGACGGAAATGCGTGACGCGGTCTTCGGGATAAAGCACGTTGACCTTGATGGGTACGAGGTCGGTGCCGCGCCAAGCGGAGAAGACCAACAGCGACAATTCAGCCTCATATCGAGCGCTAAAGATGTGCGGCAACCTTTTCAAAGGATACAAGCGATAACCCGTCTGTGTGTCGGGCAAATCAATCCAAGTTTGTATCTTGAACCAAAAGTTCGAAAATTTGTTGGCGAAGCTGTTCTTGCCTGGCATGTTCTCTTGTTTCAGGTTGCGGCTGCCCACAATCAAGGCGCCGGGGTGTTGCTCCAAGGCCTCGACAAACAGCGGGATGTCTTCGGGATAATGCTGTCCGTCGGTATCGATGGTGATGGCATAGTCGAAACCCATGGCTTTGGCTTTCTTGAAGCCTTGTTTGAGGGCATAGCCTTTGCCTCGGTTGCGGCCATAGTCGATCACGGTGATGCGCTCGCCGAATGATGACAAAATCTCTGGCGAGTTGTCGGTGCAGCCATCGTTGACCACGATGACATCGTTGCAATAGGTCAGCACACGTTCCACCACATCGCGCAGGGTGCCGCCATTGTTGTAGGTCGGCATCAGCACGCAGACTTTCCTTTGCTGCATCAGGTTCCGTGTCGCTATGGCATCAGACGGGTTCATAGCTAAAGGTTAGCGACATTTTGGTGTAGACGGATGCTTCGTCTGCGATGACCACTTGGGCTTTGCATTCGGTCTCGCTCTCAACAAGATTCGAAAAAGTGAAACGCACCTCTTTGCCCTTGGCGGGAACGAGCACGTTGAGGTATTTGACGTTCTTCGACGCTTTCAGGAAAAGCGGACGACCCAGTTTTCGTTGCAGCAGCTCACCGGCGGTTTGCAGCAAGCAGGCTCCCGGAGTGATGGGGTTGCCTGGAAAATGGGCTTGATAGATCAAATGCCCGGGGTTGCAGCACAAAAGGGCTGCGAAACCGTTTTCGGCTTCTTCTATGGATTCAATATGGAAGAGGTTATCCAAAAAGTTCATACACTCGTGTCTTTAGAAATCAACACTGAACGTCAAACCCAGTGTCGTATGGCTTTGGTCTTGCGAAAGACAACATCTCATCAGTGAAGGTGAAACATGGAATGACACCTTTTGCGTGTTTTGGTTGTATTGTTCCACCACGCCATCGAGTTTTCCGTTACCAATGCCCCTCAAAATATAACCTACCACAAACATATCCACTCCCAAGCCGGCATTGAGCAATCCCAAATTGATGTTCATTAAAGCATCTTTGGTTAGATTGTAATCATACACAAAATAGGTCAGTCCTGCATAGCCCAAGCCTATTCCAAAGGCAATCCAGCCGACGGTTTTCAGCGTGTTGCCTGTGTAATACAAGGTATGACCCGAGTTAAATTGATTGAATAATTCAGTGTCCATCATGGTCTTCAACTCATTATCGGTGAGAAGATGGGTGTTGGGAGCCTTGAAAGATTCACCGAAATAAAGGTCGCCGCGATGTTTCTGCAAAGGCAAGCCCTTGTATTGATCTAAGATGTTGTTTTCTTGAGCCATCGAGGACAAGCCCATAAAAACGAGTAAAAACAATAAAAGCTTTTTCATAGCGAAAGGTTTTAAATTAAGAGGCAAAAATAGGAATTTATTCCTTTGCATAAAAACAGGTGTCGTAAAATGGAGTTATTCCAGCATCCATTTCCAAGCAGGAATGACTTTGACGGTCTTCCCATTTTGTTGAATAACCTCTTCATCATGATGAGTTATGATAAAGAGATTGTCGCATTTTGTCATCGTACTTGCCTCTATTATTCCATCCATCTCTCTTTGCCAAGTTGTTGTTTCTTGCATTTCCCAACACACTTGATACAATGCTTTCACTTGTTGTTCTTGTTGTACTACGAAGTCGCATTCCTTATTACCAGAATAATAAGTGATTTTATCAAGTGGATGGAGGTGGCGATGCAGGTGTAATAGAACGGCATTTTCAAGTAGTTTGCCATTGTCGTCGCTTTGCGGAAGCAACACGGCTTGCTTCAAACCATTGTCAATGAAGTAATACTTGCGTAGCGATTGCTGTTCCTCTATCAGAGATGGCGTAAATTTGGATAATCTTAAGAACATGAAGCATTCACATGCATAATCAGCCCAAAGGTAAAGATCATCCTTGCTGATTTTGAATCCTTGCGACTTAATGTCATTATAAATAGCATTGATAGAGGTGGGCTTGGTTAGGTTGTTCATCAGTCTTTTAATAAAATAACGCAAGACGCTTGTATTACCGATGTTGTGACGTTCCACCAAATCACGAAACAGCATGACATCAAAATATGCTTGCAACTTTTTGTCGCGCAATGATTTCAATTCTGTTAGAACAATTTCAGGAAATGCGCTTCCCATATAATACTCATCCCATTTCAAACGCAAATTTGTGGTTTCCTGCTCAGTCAGATGATGGGTTTTAGTTCCCGTAAACTGGCAATATTCCACGAAAGACAAAGGATAGATTTTCTCTTCGATGGACCATCCGCGAAGCGTGGTTGCGATTTCTTGCGACAACATTTTAGCATTACTTCCTGAAATAAAGATATTTTTGCAGTAGGACTTGAATACCCGTATGACAAACAATTCCCAATTATCAATAAGTTGGATTTCATCAAAAAACATGAATACGTCTTTCAGATCTTGCGAAGGATAGAGTTCGCGGTAGGCTTCAAGCACTTCTTCTAGGTCTGTTGCCTTCATTCCAGCAAGACGCTCGTCATCGAAATCTACCCAAAGGATGGCTTCGGGTGGCACCCCTTTTTCAACTAAAGCGTTAATTGAGAGTTGCATTTGGGACGACTTTCCGCATCTTCGCACACCTACAACGGTGACAATGGATTGGCTTTTTATGGGTAAATTAGTTTCACGCTCAATCATTGAAAAAGGAATTTCCCTTTGTTTCGTAATTATCAACGATTTAATAGTATCTCTGATCATCATCGTAATAGTATTTGTGTGTGCAAAAATAAAAAAAGTTTCCTAAAATAAAGGAAACTTTTCAAAAATCTTTCCTAAAATAAAGGAAACTTAATTTCAAAAACAATTAAAACACATGCGCCATTGCGGAATAAGGCTTCAATTCAATTATAGAAATCCTATAATAGAAATTCTATAATTCATTCTTTCGTTCCGCTAGTGCTGAGTATGGGGATTTGCAATCCCTTTATTTATTGTGTCTTTCATGGCGTTAGACTGTTGTTTCGGTCGCAAATATAATGGTTTTCATCCAATTAATTGAGCAAGTAAAAGTCGAAAATATTGCCAATCCGAAAGCATAAGGAACTGGTCAAAGATGGTGATTTCTAATCACTCCGCAAACACCTTCTCCCCTATCGCCTCATTCAGCTTGATGTCCTCAAAGCGAATCGAGGTGAGGTCGCCGCCGGCATCCTTGAACTCCACACGGCTGATGCCTTTGGTCTTCTTGTCGAAACGAAACACCAGCTGGCTGAACATGCGCTTCATGTCGCGGCGCTTTGGTGTCATCTCGGCACGCCAACAGACGTCTTCGTCATACAGCACGACGTCGAACACCGACGTGTCGAACAACTTCTTACCCGAGGCACTGCCCATGATGATGCCCACCATGCCTTGGTACATGCGGCCCGACTTGGCGTCCAAGGCCTCGGCCTTGCCGTCCGTCACTTTGACGATGCGATCGCCATTGACGACCAAGGCAAAGGCATAAGGCTCGGTGTATTCCCACCGCATCCTGTCGGGCGCGGCATAATGCATGGTGCCTTTTGCAATGGAAGGCTCGGCCAGCATCGAAGAGGTCTTTTCCTGCACAAAACGGCATTGCAAAGTCTGCATCGAAGCAGCGGCCTCAGTCAACTCGGCCACTACCTTTTGGCTCTCGACCTCAGTAAGAGGTTTCCCATTCTGAGCCCAAACACTTACGCCTAACAGCGCGAACAAAACTAACAAGATGGCTTTCTTTTTCATTTCATACTGATTAATACACACCCTACTACGATGAGTACCACGCCAATCCAGCGGGTGAAGGGTATGCTCTCCTGAAACAAAAAGAATGCCAAAAACATGCCAAAGATGAAACTAAGACTCGACAAGGGATAGGCCTGGCTGAAATCCATCTTTTTCAACACGTAGGCCCAAAGGGCAAAAGAGGCACCAAAAAACAGCACCATCAAAGTAAGGACCCACCAGTTGCTGATGGAAGTTGCCTTGAGATTCTGGTATGCCCAACCGCCTTCTCCGAGTTTATCGACGAATAACTTGAACATCGCCTGCCCGCCTGCCAACGACAAAGCTTGAAGTATTACAAATATGATGTATTCCCACATGGTTTTAGGTTTCTAATAATATTAATGTATAGTCATTTCCGTCGGAGCGGTTGAACAGCATGATGCAAGCAGGTTGTTTGTCGGAGGCTTCGTTGGCGTTGACAAAGAGATGCGACGGCACGCGGCCTGCTTTGAGGCATTGTGCGGCCACATAGAAGCCCAATCCCGATGCGGTGAAGTTTTCGCCGAACAGATGTTTGTATTTCAGCAAGGGCTTGTCGCCGAAGAGGGTCTTTGTCTCAGCCAGATAGGCCTTGTCTTTCTCGTGGTTGCCACTAATGCCTGTGAGGATGTAGTCGACATCGGCAAGGCTGCGATCGGCCGACTGCAGCATGGTGGTCACGGCGTCCATTAGGTCGTTCATGGTTGGTTGGTGCAGCATCTTGAGGCCGGTGAGGCGACAGAGAGACTGAGGTCCCTGAGCCTGTCGAAGGGCCGACATGTCTGGATTGCTTCGTTCTTCACAATGACGAGACAATACTACCGAGACTGCCACTTCGCCACAGCGTTCGTAGTCTTGGCCCATCACGTTGCCTTTTTTCATGATGCTATGGAAGGTTTCCGTCATCTCGTCGTGGCAGCCCACCAAGGCAGATCCGATCTTGCCCAAGCGGAACTGCATCCACGCATCGTGCAAGGCGCTCTCAAACGAAATGCCTTTGTGCGCGTAGGTGGCGTTGTAGTTGTAGTTCTTCGTTTGTATGGCCACTAGCGAGCTGATGGTGTTGTGCGTCGACTGCATAAAATACGTCGGCTTCAACAGCTGCTCGCCTTCGTTGGAGAGGGCGTCGAGGAAGAACTCCGTGTTCTCGATGCAGCCAAATCCCGTTCCCGTCATGATGGCATCAACAGTGTCGCAACCCGCTGCTTTCAAAGCTTCTTTGGAGGTGGCCAAAGCGCGTTTCAAGATGCGGCCCATGCGGCGCGCCTCGATAGGAGAAATGTATTCCTTGAAGCTCGGGTCGATGGAGCGAGTGAAAGGCACATCATACTTGATGGGGTTATCCATCCACTCCTCGCTCAGCGGCTGCTGCATGGAGATCTGCTTGGCGGAGAGGACGAAAATTTGACTTCGGGACTTCGGGACTTCGGGACTTCGAGGTGTCTGATGATTCTGCAGTCCCGCAGTCTCGCAGTCTCGCAGTCCCGAAGTCGCAGAAAGCAGCAACGACGAGTCATTCCCGCCAAAGCCGAAGGCGTTGCAGAGCACGTGTTTCAGCGCTTTCTTTTCGGGTTTCGCCACGGGAACAACGCCATCATCCATAGGCTGAGACCAGTTGAGGTTGACGGGCAGGAAGCCATGCTGTAAAGCCAAGATGCAGAAAACGGCCTCGATGGAACCCGAAGCGCTGGTGGTGTGTCCAGTGAACGGCTTGGTCGACGACACGGGAGGCACTTCTCCGAAGAGGCGCATCATGGCCTGGCTCTCGCTGACGTCGTTGTTGGGCGTGCCTGTGCCATGCGCGTTGATGTAATCGATGTCACCAGGTTGTAAACCAGCCAGATCCAAAGCTTCTTTCATAGCACGGAAGGCACCTTCGCCGTCGGGCGACGATGCGGTCTGGTGGAAGGCATCGCAGGCGTTGCCGTAGCCCGACAACAGTGCCTGTGGCGCAATGCCTCGACGTTTGGCGCTCTCTGCAGACTCCAGCACCAGATAGGCTGCGCCTTCGCCCAAGTTCAAGCCACTACGGGTGGCATCGAAGGGACGACAGGGCTTGGTATCGAGAATCATCAGCGAGTTAAAGCCGTTAAGGTGGAACTTGGTGATGCATTCGCTACCACCCACCACGACGATGTCGGCCTTCCCACAGCGGATCATATTGGCACCCTGTATGACCGCATTGGCTGCCGACGAGCAGGCCGTAGCCAGCGTGGTGGCAAAAGCGAACTTGCCGAAGTGGCCAGCCGTCATCTCCGAGCAGCTGCCACAGTCGTAAACGGCGATGTATTCCTTGTGCGCGTCACCGTTGAGGTAGTCGAGATAGTATTGCTCGCTCATGTCCATGCCGCCCACCGTAGTGCCCGAGATGAAACCTACCTTGGGCAACATCTCAGGGGTCAGCCGGGCCTCATCCAAGGCCTCGCCCAAGGCCAACATGCCCATCAGGGCGGTGCGGGTGGTGACGGCATCTTGGGCAATGCCCAGACGTTCACGCATCTCGGCATCGGTCAGCTTCACCTCGCCGACGGGAAACTCCTTGTGTTCCGTCTTCAGGTACTTCAACTGGCCCACGCCCGAGCGGTTGTTCAGCAACGCCTCTAATGTGGCGGCCTTGCCAATACCGATTGCCGATACTACACCGGTGCCTGTTATGTAAATCGGATCAATCATTTACTTCGTTCTGTTCTTCTGGATGTAATCAGCCATCACGGCCACTGACTTGAAGATTTCCTTGCCCATGGAGGGGTCTTGCAGCTTGATGCCATAGTTCTTCTCCATCAGCACGATGAGCTCAAGGGCGTCGATGGAATCAAGGCCAAGGCCTTCGCCAAACAAAGAGGCGTTCTCGTCGATGTCTTCGGGGGTCATGTCTTCAAGGTTCAAAGCCTCGATGATCTGTTGCTTTAAGGTGTAAATCAGTTCGTCCATTTTGTTATTGTTTAATTGTTGTTTGTTTAATCGTTGAATTGTTGATATATCAAGACTGTTTAACAGTTCGGTTTCTAATGATTCTATGTTGTTAAATTGTTGTTTTTCAACCAAAAAGAGACGCGCCTCGAAGTGGTTTTCGTCGGTGCAATCGAGCCAACCACCGAGGATGCTTTGCGTCATCGGGTCTTGGAAGGCATTCATCAATTGCCGTGCCATAATTTGCGCATCGCACGATTCCATGACGATAAAAGAGGTCTCGCCGTAGAATTTGTTGCGGATGGCAATCTCGCCCGTCACAATGTTGGGCAAGGTGTAGACGAAAGCCGCAGGGCTGGGGAAGAAGTTCTCAGGATCTTGTATCGTGGCCTGATAGTTGGTGTCGGCCTGCAACGATGCCGTCCGGTTGAACAGCACCACGGCACGGTCCTCGCGCGGCACAAAACGTTCCTCGCCTTCGTCCTTCAGCAGCATCTCCGAAGCCACAAAACCCAGCTTGCTCAGCGTGTCCATCTTGAAGAACTTGGGATAGTCGCCCACGTGGGCACGATACAGCTCGGTCAACAAAGCGTTGCCTTGCTCGGCATGGCTCATGTCGACGCCGTTGAGCTTTACGGTCTCAGGGGTGATGATGACAAAGTGTTTCAGCATGACATACCTCCTTTCGCAAAAAGCAAGGCTGCATTGCAGCCACCGAAGCCCGAGAGCAGCTTGATGAACATCCGTTTGTCGGTCGATTGGTTTTGGTTGGAAAGCACCAAAGGATGCGTGACACCCAAGGTCTCATAGCCTCTGGTAGCCAATATGTTGTGTTCGTCGATGGCGTACATCGAGAGAATGGTCTCAAGGATGCCGGCGGCACCCATGGTATGGCCGTAATAGCCTTTCAATCCGTTGACAGGCACTTGTGATAGCCCTGCCCTTTCGATAGCCACCGATTCCATCTCGTCGTTATACATCGTGGCGGTGCCGTGAGCGTTGATGAAAGCGATTTGGCTGGGGTCGACATCACCGAGGGCGACCTTCAATGCCCTAAAGCTGCCTTCGCCCGTGCGCGAAGGACCGCTGATGTGGTTGGCATCGTTACGGATGGCACCACGGCAGGCCACCCATTCGTTGGGATCAACTGTTTCTTTCCGTGTATAGATGATAGTTGCAGCTGCATCACCGAGGTTCAAGCCGCAGCGGTTGGCATCGAAGGGCTTGCAAGGTTCGGGCGACAAAGCCTTGAACGACTGGAAGCCCGAAACGATGAAGGCCGACTGCACGTCGCAGCCCACCGTCACGACATAGTCGAAACAGCCGCTTTCCAAATTGCGCATGGCTTCAATCTGGGCACACACGCCCGAGATACAGGCGTTTGACACCACAATCGGCGGATTGGGATTATGGAAGAAATCCGTCATCTGACGGGCGGCAGAACCCAACAGCACTCTTTCCTCTGAAAAACCTGTCTCTCTCTTGTCCAAAAGGAAGACATTACCCTTGGTGGTGGAGAGGATGAAGAGCACCCGCTCCGAGGCCGTGTTGATGCCCGCCTCTTGGATAGCTCGCGAAGCCGAGAGAAGGATCATCTTCTCGAAGAAGGTGTATTTCGCGTTGTCGGCCAAGGTAGCAAAGGCTTGTTCCACTTTGTCGCGGTCCACCAACGAAGCCACAAAAGGCTCGGGCAGGTCCCACTTGCCTTCATAGCGCCTGAGCGCCGACTGTCCTGCCTTGACAGCGGCATAGTTCTCGGTGGTGCTCATGCCCAAGGGCGAGATGATATTGTTGGCCACGCTGACAATCATACGTTTACCTCCCATCTTTGTTTCCATTCCTCGTAAAACTTGGGGCAGTACAAGACCAGCTGATGCGTGACTTTATCCATAAAGACCTGCACCGAATGACCGGTGACGAAGACTTCCTTGGTCGCGGCATCGCGGATTTCGTAGTCGAAGATGATTTTGGCGGCATCGGTGGGACGATAGATGAGCTCCACCTCAGGTTTCATGCCATAAATCATCGGTCGTTTGTATTTGAAAGAAAGCTCGACGATGGGCTCATAGAAGCCTTGATCGTACATCATCAGGTAGCCCAAGTCGTATTTCCGACCGAATTCCTCGCGGGCGTCTTCGAAGTACTTGGCATAGTTGCCATGCCACACCACGCCCATCGAATCCACTTCACTGAAGCGGATGTCGAAACTCTTGGTGACCGATAATACTGTATCTTTCTTCATGATCTTCAATCTTTTGAATCAATGTCTGTCAAGGCGATTTTCATGTTGCAACGCGCCAGTTCCTCTTCTCCACTCCTGACTATGGCTTCCACCAAAGTTACCTGAAACACCTCTTCGAGCAGTTGTATGGTCGTAACAAGATGCTCGCCTGCCTTGGGTGTGCGTGCGATATTCAGATTGTTGATGGAACCTATCACACCTATCTTGACCGTCTCGCCGCTATTGAGATTGATGTAGCCGATACGGGCGGCACAGGTCTGGGCGATGTTTTCCACCAAGCCTGCTGCTGACATGCGTCCGTTGTCGACAAAGAGGTTGTCGGGGCGCACTTCGAGCTCCGTCACGGAATACACCTTGTCGCTCGACACCAATCGGTCAATCATCACGAACGGCGGGCGCTGCGGGATCAGTTCCTTCAAGGCTATGTCTTCAATCGCTCTCATGCTTTCCAAAAATCAAAATAGTTGAACCATTGCGTGGGATAGCTGCGTACGATGTCTTCGAGTTGCGTGGCGAAGGCTTGCGCTAACTGTTGCATTTGTTCGCGTTTGTTGGCGGTGCGGTCGCATTGGATGGGACGCACGTATGCGTGATAGGTCCTCATGCCTTCCTTCATCACAAAGACGGCCAGCACTTGTACTGACTTCTGCACCGCCAAGGCAAAACCTCCCATGGGAAAATGCGCCGTTGCACCAAAGAATTGGCAGTCGAGGGTCTTCTGCGAGCCGAAGATGCGGTCGCCGGGCATGCTGACGATTTCGCCATTGTCGAGCGCGGCATTCAAGGCAAACAGATGCGAGAGGTCTTCCTTCACGAGGATCATACCCATGTTGTTTTGCGAAAGCAAGCGTTGGCGGTTTTCCATCACCGTGGCCGTCTCGCCAGCAAACACCAAAGCATTGATTTTCTTTTGCTTGGGTTGCAACGAATAACCGCCCATCTCGTAGTTGCCCACATGACTGCTCAACATCATGAAGCCCTCGGGGTGCGTCTCCAAGGCATCCATCTGCTCCTGACCTTCCTTGATGAAATGGTATTTCTTGCCTGCATACACGCCGAAACGGTCCAAGATGACTTGTCCGAAACGGAAGTGGTTGGCATAAACCTTCCAAAACGATTTCCATGGTCCAAAGCCGAAACGCTTGCGGAAGAACTGGTACATGGCTTGATAGCCTTTCCTGCTGAACAGCATATAGAAAGGCACCACCATGGCCATGATGCCATAGGGCAGCCATAGCGGCGACACACGGAACAACGCGATGAGGCTACGCTGCATCCACGGTAGTCCGTCGGTCTTGCCCGACCATTCGTTATGTTGCAAGCTGTCGGCCATGCTTGGGTTAGGCGGTCTTTTGCTCGATGTAGTCGCAGAACTGGCTGAATGTCTTCACATTGGCCATTTCCTCTGTCTTGATTTTGAAGCCAAACTTCTTCTCGACGATGACCACGATGTCGACGAAATCAAGGCTGTCGATGCCGATGTCTTCTTTCAGACGGGCTTCCGGCTGGATCTTTTCTTCGTCAATCTCAAGGTCCTCGATGAGGAACTCCTTGACTTTTGCTTCTATTTCTTGTCTGTCCATAAATTGTTATTTCAAGGTTTTACATTATTCAAATTTGGCTACTGGCTGCTGGCTACTGGCTATTGGCAGCTTTAACCGAGGCTTGAACTTTTCAGCTTTTTGTGAAGCTGCCAGAAGCCAAAAGCCAGAGGCCAGAAGCCTTTTTATCATTCCTCATTTCTTGCAGACCATAATGCTGTGTCCAAGGCCGAGGGCGTCGTGGATGGTCTCCACCTCGAGGCCGGCTTTTTTGACCAATTCGGCCATGTCGCCACTATGGTACATCTTGCTGTTGCCATTGGCCAAAGCGGTGAAATACAGGCTCGTCATCGTGAGGGCAAATGCTGCAGAGGTATATCTTTGTCGGTCCCAGAAGGTCTCCATGATGCAGAGGCGGCTGTCCTTGTCCATAATCTTGGCGGCACGCGACACGATGCTCATGATCTCGTCTTCACCAAAGCAGTCGAGGAACTGGCTCATCCAGATGATGTCGTAATGCTTGTCGGTCGGGAACTGCTGGCTGTCGTCCAAGAGGTTGATGCCATAGCCGTCGATGCGGTCGGCACCTTTCTTACCTTTGGTGAACTCGCGCATCATCTCCAGCTGCTGCGGCAAATCCATGATGGTGACATTGACATTCTCGTCGTAGTCGACGCAGCGCAGGGCCCAACGACCCGTGTTGCCACCCACGTCCAATACGGTCTTGGGATGGTCGCCAAAGAGCAGCTGCAAAGCCTGATCAAACGAGTGGTCGGAATAGTAATGGTCGAAACCGAACCAGCTCTTTTGCACCTGCGGCGGCAACTGCGAGAGGCCTTCGTAAATCGTCGGCCAGCTGCC
>Ga0310694_10000428_pt1 | contig 55418 bp, 38 predicted proteins | sample 174DNAGHGhighgp2_FD_203884 | JGI IMG/M metagenome (GOLD analysis project Ga0310694, IMG submission 203884) | Sheep rumen microbial communities from Palmerston North, Manawatu-Wanganui, New Zealand - 1742 DNA GHGhigh gp2 (v2) (version 2) | ecosystem: Host-associated > Mammals > Digestive system... | reverse complement strand
ACTCGGGCAGCACCTCGGGGTTGGTGAACAGCCGCTCGCGGTTATTCTCATATTGGTGCCTGATGCTCTCCACAAATGGGTGAACCACCACGACACGCTTGCCTTTTAGCCATTTCGTCCAAGGATTGCGAAAAAGCCACGGCGCATAAAACGCATCCAGATTCACCTTGACAGCCCCACTCCAATAGTGCGCCAGATACCGCTCGTTGGGTATATACGATGCAATGATGTCAATCATTTGGCAGTCTTCCAACGCCTGCATTCCGAAGCGGTCGGCAGTTTCTGCGTCGAAAGGAAACACCCCGGAAAGAGTGTACAACCAGCGGTTCGCTGCGCGTTCAGGGATGGGAACATCGCCGCGAATCATGGGCATGTACAGCTTCCACCCAACCTTGTTTCTGCACAGATAGGACCTCAGAGCCTGGTCGAACTCTGTCGTGCCCCATTTTGACAGCATGAAGCCCGATGTCCCCTTTCTGTTAAGCATTTCCAGAATGAGGTCGTTGCCGTCTTGATTCATAATATCGCAATAGGCCTCCGTAAAATATTCCGGATGCCTGATATGATATAACTTGCGTGCAACCTTCAACATAAATGTCAAGATTGGTCTATTTGCTGGCTCTACGTACATCTTTTTTACTTTTAATACGACTTTTCGTCTCGCTTGAAGATTGTCTTGACCGTCATCCAGATGATGCCTCCTATTTTATGTTTTCGAATCTTGACGGATATTTGCCCTGCCACCAGTATTCTTTGGTGGGATGGTAGCCGATGAAGTGTTCAAACTCCTCACGCTCACCCACATGATAAATGATCTGAGTGAGGAATTCAGCATTTTCGTTGCCTTCCATCACAATCCATTCCTTGTGCTTGTCATACACGAAATCCCAGCCAACGTAGCGCAGGGTAGGCACGCGCTCAGCCATTTCGATGGCTTTCTGGCAGAGCTGTCGCCAACGCGGAATCCTGATACCTTTGATGGGGATATGAGTGTCCGGATGGACAAGGATGGTTCTCCCAAACTCGTCTGCCCCCGGCGAATCAACAACGCCCGTGCCGATGTTGATGCCTGCCAAGATGCTACCAACTGCTCCCGCAGCAATAAAATTGCCCCCAGTTCCGATGCGAATACAAGGATACCACATACGTATATCGCCATCGCCAAAGTTGATGGTGTACATCCGTACGCTATTGACACTGGCAGGATGAAGCACAGCCATCTCCTCGCCTTGCTCTATCAGTTCCTCCACCAGTACGCCCTTTTCGGTGCCACTATTCCAATGGCCGTTTTCGGTCTCTATTTCTGCAAACAACTGGTTGAAGAGCGTGTGGAGGGCCTCACCCCCGACCCCTCTCCCAAGGAGAGGGGAGTGATTACCTTTATCGTTGGAATTCTCAGCGGAAAAACTATCTACGCCCCTCTCCTTGGGAGAGGGGTCGGGGGTGAGGCTCACTTTGCGGACGCCCAATGACTGCCCCAGTCCTATGGGCTTGACTACAAACGAAGGGTGACGCTGACAAAAGGCTGCAAAGGCGGGGAAGTCCTGCTCGCTTTCGAGTAGCAGCACTTCGCGCTTGTAGGCATCCTTCAGCAGTTGGTAGGCATGCCACTTGTTGCGGAGCAGATGCAAGTCCTCCTTCTTGTTCAGATAGTCTATATAGAGGAACCGCCCCCTATATGTGAGATACTCGCGTTTCTTTTTGTCCGAAGCTCCTAACAGTTCGTTGAAGAACTCCTCGGTTGTGCCGATACCATATTGCCAGTAGTCGTAAGTAGCAATGGCAAACATATCCTCTATGCTCCTGCCGCCCGCTATGTCAGGTCTGATTTTGGCACATGTTTCCAACTTCTGCTTAATGTCTTGGATGATCCACGGATTGTAGATTTCAGGATAAGCCTCTACAATCTCACGGCCTGTGCGAATCTGATAGGCCTCGTCTTCACTTGCGTATAGTTTCATAAATTCGTTTTTCTATTTGCAGAACAGGTTGTCAAATTCACGGACTTTCTCTATAATGAGTTCCAAGTCATTATCGGTAATGGACTGATGAATTGGAAGGTTCAATGTGTGGTCTGCGGCATAATCTGCATTCGGGAAATCACCGGTCACACCATAGCCAGGCACACGATGAAGAGGATAATATCTATATGTCGTATAGATGCCATTCTCTCGCAGGAATCTCGCAAACTCGTCACGTTTGCCGTTCTTAATCTGAATGTGATAGAAATAGTAGGATGTCTCTACATAATCAGGCAGGACGGGGGGCAGTTCAATCCATGAGAATGGCTTGAGATGCTCATTATAGTATTGATGTATCTCTGCACGCCTTTTCATATATGCAGGCAGTTTCTTCAACTGCTCCAATGCTATAGCAGCCGTTATATTGTTCATAATGGCACGATGACCAAAACAGGAGATATCGAACTCCCACCACTTCTGAGCTACGGTGTTTGAATAGCCGCTCTTGGCTTCCAAGCCAAAATAAAGCAATCGGTCAGCCTTTTGGCGTAGCTCGGGTGTGTTAAAATGCAGCATGGCTCCATCTCCGCAAACCAGAATCTTCATGGCATCAAACGACCACATGCCCATGTCGCCGATGGTGCCGACGGCCTTCCCCTTATAGAAAGAGCATACGCCCGCGTTGGCATCTTCGATGACTTTTATATGATGCTTCTTACAAAGTGCCATGATTTCATCCATTTCACAAGGGATTCCTCCATAATGCAGAAGCAAAAGGGCTTTTGTCTTGGGCGTTATGACCTTTTCAATATCTTCGGCACGGGCATTCAACGTGTGGGGGTCCACATCGCAGAGCACCATCTTGGCACCATGAGCACAAATGGCATTGCCGGCTCCGATAAAGCTGATGGTAGGGAGAATGACTTCGTCGCCAGGTTTTATATCCAAAAGATGCATGGAGGAAAACAATCCCTCGCTACAGCAAGTGGTCGTTAACACTAAGTCCTTTGAAGATTTGATATGCTCGGCATACTTCTCTTCAAACTCCACTACCTTTTTGCCTCTCCCAATCCAATTGGACTCAAAGACTTGCTGAAGAGCATCAAGCTCTTCTTTTCCTAATGAAGGCTGAAAAACATTAATCATAATATTTGTGGTTTAGGCCCCCAAGCCCCCTAAAGGGGGTGTGGTTTCTCCCCCTTTAGGGGGCTTGGGGGGCGAATTATACGAAATGGTAACGGTCCAACATATCATGTATCTCATCGCGCGAACAGTACATCATCACGTCAATTATGCTGAGGTCGGGAACAAACTCGTCACAGCGTTGCTTGTAACGGATGTCATCGTTGCGACGCAGGAAGTACAGGTTGATACCCATCTCGCGGAAAGCATCCTTTGTGTAATACTTTGTTCCATTGATAGAATTGATAAAGTTGGTATAACCGAAATGTTCGCAAGTGCGACGGATAAGTTCTGGTGCCTTGCAATCCCAGCGGGCTGTTACTTCAGAGAGCAACCTGATTTCAGTGGTGATGCCTAAATACTCAGCTACGGACCTCATGTGCCTCAAGAGAAAGCGCGTCAGGTCGGGTTCCTCGTCCAACAGGATAGGCCTAATGACTTCCATAGCCTCGTTGTAATGTGGCGCTTTGCTGTAGTAGAACCTCAACACCCGGCACATGTATTCCGCCTGTTTGCGGCTGACCACACGTTTCGTCTCGCAGATGAGGCGGTTACAGGAGGCGTGGCAGACTTCGATACCGAAATACTGTGGCTGGCCACCCTCGCCCAAGATGCGGTTGCGGTTAATCCAGTGGTGTTTAATATAGTGGACATTGTCTCCTATCAGGAATAAATCAGCAGCATGGATGAGTTGCCAATAGCCGATGTACGGAAAGAAGTATGGCTGCGTAAAGGCGATATATTTTTTTCCTTCAATCATAACACATAACAGATTTTTTTTAATTCCTCATCGTCACTATGGATAACGCACATCTTGCGGTCATCGACCTTATTGGTCACAGGCGCACTACTAGTACGGAACACACCACTGTCGAAATAGCGGTCGTCCATGCACAGCATCATGCCGCACACATACTCATCGTAGTGTTTGCCCTCCCATACGCAGGGATAGGTACGCTGGTGGATAAATGGCTGGAGGATGTAATCGGGATTGCCCAGCGCACTCCTCCAGGTCTGCACATCGGTCATCACGCCGGCATACAGCCCTACACTCTTGCCTAAGTCGTATGGCTTCAGTATGTATTCATCTTTATGCGTCAGGGCATCCTCCCACACCTCCTTATACCTATTATTATATATATAGGTGGGGATAGTGTGCTGGCGCAGGAACACCGTTTCATCCTCTGTGAGGCATTGCTGTGTGAACTCATCGACGAAGATGAGACTGAGGAAACGCTTGTCGTGAGCAAGGAAGATGGTGCGGAAGTCGTTGAGCATCCGCACATCTATCATGGCCTGTAAGGTTTCCATCTTGAAAGACAGCAGGTCTTGCTGATTGAGGGCGCTGAACACCACCGCATCGTGGCTCCACTGGTCGATGTGCGTTTCCACTTCTGCCGCTTCATAGATGGTCACCTCATGTCCGTAGTACTCATAGAACTTAGTGTAGAAGGTACTTTCGCTACCCCGGTCGCCGCTCTTCAGCACATAGACAGGACTATTTGCGGGGATGGCGTCGCGCATGCATGTCAGCAACTCGTCGTAGCGGTTCTCCCAAGAAGCGTCCGGATGCTCGGCCATGAATAGCTCAGCCTTGACCACCGATGGATAGTTGGCCCAGATGCCGTGACCGAAGAAGCGGCAGGTGATTTCCACCAGCAGCAGCTGGCCGTCGTCGCTGATGAGATAGTCAGGACGGTAGGCTCCTGCACGGAAGGGATAGCGACTCTGTCGGTCCAGAATCTCCATCACCTTCTCGTCCAAGGGCATATATTGGGGGACCCACTCGCGGTAGTGCTCTGCCATATAGGCGATACACTTATAGAGCAGGGCCTGCATGCGCCGCAGTTCGTCGCGCCGCTCCGAGGTAATCAGCATCGGCTTGGAGTGATACCAATGATGATAATAGTCTATCTTGTCAGCAAACAGCTGAAAGCAAACATCAATGGGAGCCTCACCCCCGACCCCTCTCCCAAGGAGAGGGGAGTGGTTACCTTTGCCATTAGAATTATCAGCAGCAGAACTATATACGCCCCTCTCCTTGGGAGAGGGGTTGGGGGTGAGGCTCTTATTCACTTCTAAACAGTTTTGATTGGTAACCCAAGCACTGGAATCCGTTGCGGTTAATGATGGGGATGATGCTGGTGGGCACTTTCAGTTGGTTGCGCACCCAGAAGCAGATGCTGGTGGACATACCGATAGTTTCGGTGTATTTCATCAGCCGCTGGATGTTCTCTATCGAGAGCGCACGGTTTGGAGCCGTGCGTCCACGCTGCTTGCGATGGTCAGCATTCTTCGGACTGATATAGTCCATGTAGAGGTCGCGCTCCATATTTTTGTCGAAGTAGCCCAGCCACTGTCCCAACTGTGCCAGGTTCTCCATGCAGGCCGTGAGGAACTCCGGCTTATAATTCACGATGCCGGCGTCGTGGAGCATATCGAAGAACTCCTTGATGTGTTCGTCGGTGAGGTAGGGCACGAAGATGGGCTGTACCAAGGCCGAGTTGGCCTGTATGCCACGCTCCTGGCACATCTTTACGGCAGCCAGACGCTCCTCGATTGGTGCAGCGTAGGGCTCCAACAGGTCGCGGAAAGGCTTGGGCATGATGCTCACTGAGGTATTGAACTGCATCTTGTCCTTCAGCTGCTCGAAGAGGTCGAGGATGGTCTCGCCCTCGTTTTCCACCAAGAGGTGCTTGGTGCCGGCCTTCGATGCGATGAAGAGGCGGGCGTTGGAGTTGGGGTAGCGCTTGAAGTGGGCGATGAACTCACGCAGGATGCGGTGGGCAATGCCGGTGTAGAGCGTCGGCTCCTGCAGGGCCTCGGTCTTGGGAGTGAAGTAATAGTAGTGGTTCCAGTTCTTGCCACGGCTCAGGGCCACAATCTGGCGCTCTATCTCCTTCTTCTTCTCGGGCGCTTCGACGATGGCTTTGGCCAACTCCTGCAACAGGCGGTTGCGCTCTTTAATATCATCTTTTGACACAGCATCAGGATTTTCGCTGCAGGCGCCGTTCATCTCCTCCAATAGCTTACGGACATAGAGGTGGTAGTTCTCGTAGGCCACTAACTTCTGCTCGTGTACGCCATCGGTCACTAAGCAATACTGGCATCCCACGTGACAGCCCTTGATGGGGTTCACCTCGAAGGTCAGCGTCGGGCAACGGCCCGTGTAGTTGTGGATTTCGGTCTCTATCGTGTTGGGGTCGCAATCCTCCAAGTAAAGCACCGACTTGGGGATAACGGTGTGTTCCTCCAAACGTTTCATAAACAATTTCGACCCTCTGATAAGTCCTTGCAATGTTTCCTCAGAGGGTTCAATCGTTACGCCGAGTTCTTTCAGATACTCTGCATCGACAATCTGAGGCTTGAAGCCTTCCAGGTTGTAAGCGTCAGTCTCATGCTCGTAGAGATTACGCATTTCAATGGGTTCTTTCATCATGTAATCTTATAATTGTGTTTAAGTTTAATTCTCGCATATATAAAACGACCACAGATTTCACAGATTTCACGGATTGTCTTTCCCATTACAGCGGCTAAAGCCGCGATTCTGGTAGATTTCACAGATGGCTTCGCGCAGCTAATCGCAACGTTAGTTGCTGTAATCAAGATAAAATCCCATTATAACGCGCAGCCAAAATCTGTGAGATTTGTCGAAGACCCACGAGTGCTCGCAGTAAATCTGCGAAATCTGTGGTAAAAAAACACATGAGAAACTTGAATTAGTTTTATATTCTAATACGCCTTTTCGTCTCTCTTGAAGATGGTCTTGACCGTCATCCAAATGATGCGGAGGTCAAGCCAGAAGCTCCAGTGCTGGATGTACCAGATGTCGCGCTCCACACGACCCTCCATCTGCCACAGCTCACGGGTCTCACCGCGGAAGCCCGTCACCTGTGCCCAGCCGGTGACACCGGGCTTGACGAAGTGGCGCACCATATACTTGCCTATCAGTTTGTCGTACTGTTCCGTATGGGCCAGCATGTGAGGCCGTGGTCCCACGATGCTCATGTCGCCGATCAGCACGTTCCAAAACTGTGGCAGTTCGTCGATGTTGGTCTTGCGAATGAAATCACCGAAGGGGAACTTGCGCGGATCGTCCTTGGTGGCCTGCAAGCGATCGGCATCGGTGTTGACGTGCATGGAGCGGAACTTATAGCAATAGAAATCATGTCCGTTAATCCCTGTGCGTAACTGGCGGAAGAACACGGGGCCTGGACTCTGACGCTTTATCGCCAACACGATGAACGGCAGCAGCAGTGCTGAAGGTATCAGGCACAGGATGGAGAAGACGACATCGAATAATCGTTTCAGCAATTTGTTCAACGGTTCTTCCAGCGGACTGGTGTAGGTGGTCATCACCCCGATGTCATCGATGAGGATGGGTTGCAGGTTCAGTTTCTCTTCTGCCGTCGGCAAATAATAGAACTTGGCCACGCGGTGGTCGCACAGACGCACTGTCTGTTCAATCAGTTCACGCTCCTTGCGCGGCACGCACAGGTAAACCTCATCGCCCAACTGCAAATCTTCCGGGCGGGACAGCAGTGCTTCAAAATCCCTGATGCTGCCGTCTGGGGTCAGCCCCTCAATGTCTCCGTAGATGTGACTAACCCTGTAACCATAAGTAGGGTTGCTCTTGAGTTTGTGGTATAGGCACAGCAGTTCTTCGTCCTCGCCAATAAGCGTGACACTACGTGTGTTGTAGCCCGACTGCCTGAGTTTCTTCACCAACCATCGCTCTACGAAGCGCAACAGGATGATGGAGACCAGCATGACAAGCCCCATGGCAAACAGTTGCCAGCCCACACGGGACAGAAATTGAATGGCACGCAGCAGCAGATAGGATAGCAAGGTATGTGTCCCCACAAGCATCGTGGTGCGGCGCAGGATGTCGTTGGCGCCCACCACACGCTCATGAATGACAGAAGGGAATAAATACTCAGCAACAATCAAGGCAAAGGTGCATATCATCCAGAAGGCTCGTTCCTTTTCTTCGTCCCAATGTCCCGACATGGGGATAGTGTCTATTATGTAGTAAAGCAGTACCCACAGTACCACAAAGTCTCCAGCGATGATCAGTAACAGAATCAGCCTGTTTGTATATTTATTGTTCTTTATTCTTATATGCATTATTTCAACTCAATTCTTATGGCACCGCCAACTGACAGATAGCGGCACTTGATTAGTGAAGCCTGCAGTAGCACATAGCGGAACAGCATACAGTCGGCTCCGATATTGATGCCATCACCGTCGTATTCGGCGATAGCTCGCAATGGACTGTATATTGATGGGCGTAGCGTGATGCCGCCTACCACACCATCCCATCTACTATTGTAAGACCTTGTCCATTTCCTATAAGTCAGATGCCCACCTACGACACCAAATGGTAGGTCGAGATGCTTAGAAGTTGCCACATGGAAGTTTCGGAAATAGAAACTCTCGGAATCACCGTCACGCTGACCAATCACATCGTTACCGCCTATCACCACCGAGGGCCAATAACGCCCCTCATTCAGTAGACGAAGGTGGAGTGAGAAGTAACGGTCTTTGGAGTAGAAACCTATCTCGTCAGACTCCTTGTCTAAGTTCTTGCGGAATTTCATCAGTGTAAAACTATAGCCTACCTCAAGCCATTTCAGCGGCATGGCCGAGACATACCAGTTGGACGAAGCATACTTCTCACCCTCGAAGCGTATGCCGTCGGGCATCATGTCTGTGGGAATTGCATGCACGCCCAAGCGGAAATTCACGATGGTATCCATTTCTGCCGAAGGCACATGCAGCAATCCTGTCATACCTGCATATTGCTGGGCAATGATATAACTGTTAGCCAAAGGCAGAAGGAGCAATAGAAGTAGGAAAAGAAACTTTTTCATTGCGTCGCCTATTTTCTCAAGCCCCAGTCCACATCGACCAACCGTTCACGACTATTCTCTTCGGGGTCAATCTCATATCTCCGCATTGACTGTCCTTCAGCACGCGAACTGTGAGAAAGTTCAAAGTTCGATGCTGGACGTACAACCAGTTTTCGACTGCTTTTCTTATAGGGAGGCAACATCCATATAATCTTAAAGCCGCCGTTAGTCCTGTACTGCTTTTTATCGAAAGGACTAGCCTCCAACTCGCCAAACCGCAACTGTGCATAAGCCAGCAACGTGATGTGCTTGAAATGGCGCATCATATCCAACTGCGAGCCATAGTCGCCGGCAATATATCGGCCACCCGATAGTCTGAACTCTATATCGTAGGGGGGCAGATACACATCAGCACCCACCATACCTGTCACCTTATAGCCACCATAAAAATCAACATCATAATTTCCCTTGAAATCAGTACCCATTATCCAAGGCGCGGTAAGACCGAATTGAGCATTGAGCAAAAGCCAGTCGCTGACAGGCCAAGCCCATCTCACATCCGCACCGTAACGCTCACTGCCAAACAACCCTGCCGTCAGTCTCAGGTGCTGGTTTGCGCTGTTGAAATGCAACTGGCGTGACACCGTGGCCATATTGAACCTCCAGTACTTGTTGGTGATGTCACGGTAAGTATAGCCTTCGCTGACAACGGGAATCTGCCCCTGAGCAGTTATCGACCAGTCGTCACCCATATACCAACGAAGTCCTGGTGTGGCATTAATCTGCACATCGTACAGGCGGAGCCAGTTGGTATCGGCATAGCCCAAGGTGACCCCACAAAACAGTTCCAATTGTCTGACAGTAGCCGTCTCTTGCTGCGTCATCGTTTGACCGTAACAGATTAAAGAAGAAAAGAAACTGAAAAATAGTACTAATCCACGTAGCATGCTATAATTACTTGTTTAATCTGTATCAATACACCTCATAAAGGCTGTTGGTATATATGCCGTTGAAACGAGACCGATGTTTGACAAAGAGATAACCACCCTTTGCTGACCGGCCACTCGGGCCACCCTTCCCTCTACGCCAGTAAAGGCTCCCTCAACGACTCTGACAGATTCACCGCCTTTAAAATGACATTGGGATGGCTGCACAAACAATAAATGCTTGTTCATGTTACAGGTGGCATGAATGAAGCGGTTCATCTCTTCTTCAGAAACCGTCAATGGGGGATTCTTCTCGTTGTCGACCAGCTTAAAGTGGTTATAATAGTAACTCAAATAAGAAATGGCTGGTGTGTTGTTGACATATTCTTCGGCCTTCTCCGCTGTGGTATAGGCAAACAACAGATTGGGTATGAGTGTTTGCAGATACCTTTTCCGCTTTCCTTCCACATACTTCTCTACCATCTTCTTGGCTATGTATGTGTAGGTGCCGTCTTCGACAAGATAATCCGATGCTTTGTCTTCCCGTCCGTATGATACACGAAAGACATACCAACGCTTGTCTGGGGCTGGTACATATCTTACCGACACCCCTGTTTGTGAGCTCTTGGCTTCGGGGAAAGTATCAAGTGTAACCCTGACACTTGGAGGACAGGCTTGGCCTCTACCAATTTTCACATTAGACAATGTGCTCATGTCTCTTTCTAAGAGACGGATATTTGGGCGCAAATTTAAATAAAATTTCTAAGATTATAAGCCAATTGAGATAAAAACTTACAAAAATTGCCCCGAAAAAATAGAATTTCTGGCCCAAAAGCTTGCTTTCGCGTGCCGAATGATGTATCTTTGCAATTGGAAAGCTGAAGCTTCAGAAAAAATTTTGGCCAAAATTTTATGAATTCTGGCCAGAATTTTAAAAATAATGGCCAAAATTTAAATTGAATAATAAAATTTGATAACCATGAATTACACACTTAAGAAACAAAAGAGTCCTATTCTGCCCTCGGCAGGAATGTACGTGGCACGTGCTTGCCATGATGAAGTAATTGACACGGAGCAGATTGCCGCTAAGATTCAGGAGAACTGCACGCTGAAGCGTTCGGACGTATTGGCAGTGCTGAGTGAGCTGGAGGATGTGCTGTGCAACTGCCTGAAGGACGGCAGCATCGTGCAGTTGAATCATCTGGGTCGCCTGAAACTGGAGATTGAGGGCAAGCCTGTTGCCAGTCCTGAGGATTTCGACCCCAAGAAGCACATACGCAACGTACGCCTGCACTTCATCCCTGAGAGCCGCAATGGCCATCAAACACTTTACGAAGGGATTAAGTTTGCGAAAAGGTAGCTAACTATTTTTAATCATCTAAAGCTCCGACGGATGCAAAGATATCCCCACTTCAGCAGGAAGTAGAAGAGGGTGCCGAAGAACAGGCCGGCAATGGCATCGATGGCATAGTGGGCCTGGATGTAGAAGGTGCCGAAGAACAGCAGCACGGCGAAGGGCAGGCAGATATAAAATACCTTGCGGTTCTTGCACTCCCACGCCAGCCACATCACAATGGTGGCCACGCCTACATGACTGCTGGGGAAGGCCGCCGTGGGGCGCTCACCGGCATCGTGGGCAAGGACAAGGGCCTTGTACATCCAACCGTCCTCCCAACCGGGTATGGGCAGGATGAAGTCGCGGTTGTGCACATCGAACTGTATGGTATCGAAGTAATTGCCGATATTCGGAAAGATGCCCTGCGCTATCTGGTCAACTCCCACGGCCTTGAAATAGAACTGCGGGCCGGCTACGGGCAGGCAGATGAAGATGAGGTAGAACAGGAAGAACGACCCCACGATAATAAAGGCCGTGCGCTCAAATTGCTCGTAACGGAAGAAGAAATAAAACACCGTGATGCCTACGAACAGCGGATAATAGCTGACGTAGCCCATCGACAGCAGTTCGCTGAAGATGGGATGTGAAAAGACCTGACAGAACTCCAGGGCTGGCTGGAATCCGAAGAGCGACTGCTCCCAACCTGCAAACACGTGGTCGAGGTTGGGGAAGATACGGTTCATTTCATAGGTATCGGGATACCACCACGAGAGCAGTAGCAGCTGTCCGGCAACGCGAAACAGCATGGTCAGTCGGCTGGGACACAAGCGATATACGCCCCACAGAGCAAGCGTCATGATGACAGCCTGCGCCCTGAACCACAGCATATCCGTGGGATGGCTCAGCCTCACCCACGTCACTAATATAAAAATGGTAGTGAGCAGCGTGTAGGCCAGCATAGCCCACTCCACTGCTATTAAGCCCTTCTTTACAGCCATCCGTTCTCCTTATACCATTTAATGGTGAGGGGTACGCCCTTCTCCAGTGTGTACTTCGGTTCATAACCCAGCTCACGGCGAGCCGGCTCAATATCGCATCGCCAGTTGCGCTGCTTCAGGATATGATACTTATCATTGTTGAGGGCAGAGATCTTACCCGTGATATGTCCCCACTTGTCACCAAAGAACGTGATGACGCGCAGCACCCAGATAGGAGCCGTAATACGGATCCACCAGGGATTGCCTAATTCCTTGCGGATAAGGTCTGAGAAAGTGGTCGACTGATATACCTCGCCGTCGGAGAGGAAGTACTTGCGGCCCGTCTGCCCCTTCTCGCAAGCCAGGAAGACGGCCTGCACCACGTCGAGCACATAGACGAAGGTGATGTCCTGCTGCTGATAGCCTACGGCGAAGTCGCTGTGCTGCTTGATGCTCTTCGCCATCAGGAAATAGTCGCGCTCACGGGGACCGTAGACACCTGTGGGACGAAGGATGACGTAGGGGAATAGCCTCCCCCCAACCCCCTCCGAAGAGAGGGGGAGTGTGTCGAGCCACAGCTCAGCCTCCAGTTTGCTCTTGCCGTACTCCGTATTGGGTTGTGGCGTGTCATCTTCGCGAATCTCTGTATAGGGCTGCTGTTCATGGATGGCACCATAGACACTCAGCGAACTCAGATAGACAAAGCGCTTCAGGGGCATCTTCAGGTTCTGCAGAGCACGAACCAGATTCTTCGTTCCCTCGGTATTGATACGGTGGAAGTCGGCGGTGTTCAGGCATTTCGTCACACCGGCGGCATGAACCACATAGTCGAACACATGGTCTTTCAGCTGAGCCTCCAGCTGCTCCTGACTGCTTAGGTTCAGTTCGATGAAATGGATACGCTCGTCTTGCAAAAAGTCCTTCTTGCTACTTCCCCTGACGGCAGCCCATGTCTCAAACCCGCGCCTCAACGCCTCTTCCACTATAAACGAGCCAATAAATCCGCTCGCACCCGTAATCAGTATTTTCATGGGTGCAAAGGTAGTGCAAATCGAGAGAAAAACCAAATTAATTTGAGTTTTTCCGAGATGCAGCCTACCTTCGACGAAGTCAGAGGTAGTGAAAAAGCTCCTATTTCTTATAACACAGGAATATCTGATCAACGTCTTTCTTGGCAAGACGTGGTGTTACCAGGCTAAAGATCAGCACGATGGGGAAGCCACCAATCATGGCGATAGCACCGCAGTTGATGGGGTTGATAGGATTGCCCAACAGCATATTGACTACTGTGAGTCCCACGCCCCATACGAAGCAAGCCCATACAGAGGCTGTGGTAACGCCGCGCCAGTAGAGACCCAGCATGAAGGGAGCCAGGAAAGCACCTGCCAAAGCACCCCAAGAGATACCCATGAGCTGTGCAATGAAGGTGGGCGGGTTCAGGGCAATGAGCAATGAGATAGCGATGAAGAACATGATCAGCACGCGCATCACAATCACCTTACGGCGCTCCACCTTCTCGGCTACGATATCATCGATAGTACCATCTTCCACTTCGCCGGGCAACGACTTCTTATCGCGATAAATCAGGTCGAGGGTCATCGTAGAAGAAGAGGTGAGCACCAGCGAAGCCAGCGTTGACATAGAGGCACTCAGCACCAGCAGCACTACGAGGGCGATGAGCACATCGGGCAGGGTAATCAGCATGGCAGGCACAATAGAGTCGAAGGCAATCTTGCCGTTGGCACCTATCACTGGGTCATAGAGACGACCGAAGCCACCAAGGAAGTAACAACCGCCAGCCACGATGAACGCAAAGATAGTAGAGATAACGGTACCACGCTTGATGGCACTCTCGTCAGTAATACTGTAGAACTTACCCACCATCTGAGGCAGTCCCATTGTACCTAATGAGGTCAGAATCACCACGCCCAACAAGCCCCAGGGATCGGGACCGAACCACGAAGCGAACACACCCGTTTCACCCGTATTATCAGCAGGAATCTCAGCCAGTCGCTCTACAGCAGTTGTAAGACCGCCGTTATTAGCCAGCACAGCCCAGATAACGGCCACGATGCCAAAGAGCATGATGATACCCTGAATGAAGTCGTTCATCGCCGTTGCCTTATAACCACCAAGAATCACATAGACAGCAGTCAGGATAGACATGATGACCACGCAATACTCGTAGGGAATCTCAAAGCCCATCTCAAAAAGACGAGAGATACCGCTATACACACCAGCGGTATAGGGAATCAGGAATACGAAAGCGATGATAGAGGCTGCCACACGCAAACCCTGACTCTGGAAACGGGTACCGAAGAAATCAGGCATCGTGCGACTCTCGATATGCTGTGTCATCAGTTTGGTGCGCTTACCCAGGATAATCCAAGCCAGCAACGAACCGATAACGGCATTACCAATACCAATCCATGCGGAGGAAAGACCGTATTTCCAACCAAACTGTCCGGCATAGCCCACGAAGACCACTGCCGAGAAATAACTGGTGCCGAAGGCGAACGCCGTGAGCCAAGGACCTACGGAGCGACCACCCAACACAAATCCATCAACACTGCTGGCCTGCTTGCGGGTGTAAAGACCCACGCCAATCATCACGGCCAGGAAAATTATTGTTAAAAGAACTTTGATAATCATAAGCCCACCCCCATCCCCTCCCCAAGGGAGGGGCCTTGTTAGTTGGGGTCTCCTCTTTTTTAATTATTATTTAAAAATTATCTAAAATTTTCTCTTGCCTATGCCCACCATTCTCTTTACTTTGGAGTTTGGCACTATCTAAGCCCCTCCCTTGGGGAGGGGATGGGGTGGGCTAGAACGCTACCTGCACCTGTGCCTGCAACCAGTTATAATCCTTTGACGAAATCTTTTCGCCGCAGAGGCAGCGGGTGTACTGTACCTGGAAGCGGCACTTCTTGTAGAACCAGTACTGAAGTCCCAGCGTCAGGTTGGTCTGATCCCAACCGTCCACCTTCGTGTTGCGGTTGAAGGTCTCGCCAGAGGCCACGATATCCAGTGCGTCATAAACGGGGATTGCCGTTGTAACATAACCGCCACGGCTGCCTACCTCGCCGTCCTCACCGCCCAGCCATTCTGCACGGATGCTGGCAGGACGCGCCTCCTTGTATTCGCCCTCGCAATAAGCGGCGGTCTTGTACTCGGCACCTACGCTATAACGGTTGCGTTTGTAGTTGTCACCAATATTAATGGTAGGATTCCATGCGGCGGTACCCATGGCATTGTCAGTGCCCAGATAGCCAGAGCCCACGATGCGCAGACCGTCCATGGGGCGCACTTCAAGTTTGGCGATAAAGTCCTTCTGGTTATTGTTGTCCTTGCGGTTGATACCCTGACCGCTCATCAACGCCAGTTCATAGTGTATTTTATCCTTAAAGAGGTCACCAAAGACCATCAACCCTTGGTCACGTCCGTAGTTCACGCCGTTCAAGGGGTCAGGACCTTCGCCAGCCAGATAAAGCACTGCCTGCGAATAGATGTCGATCAGTTCCAGTTGGGTAGGTGACATGGGGTTCTCCATCGTATAACTATGCTTGAACTGTCCCAAGCGGACAGTCAGTGCATTATTCTTTGTCACACGGTAGTCAGTATAGAATTCCTGCGGTACGCTGGAGAAGTCGTGCATAAAGAGGAACGACCATCGGTCGGTGATTCGGGCCTTTGCCCAGAGTAGGGTGCGCTTCAGGTTGTAGGAATTTGTCTTCTCGCCGTTGATGTCCTGATACGACCAGCCTCCTTGAGCATAGCCATTCAGAGTGATACGACTGGTGAAGTTCTCCATCCATTCAGAGTCCGACTTTTTTTGTCCCATAGCGGCCGTACTGCTAAATACGGCGAGCACAACGGCCAGTGTTGCCGCCATCCATGTTTGCTTTTTCATACCGTGTGAATAATTTGTTTAGTTAAAATTTATGAAATATCGCTGCAAAGGTAATGATTATTTTCATTTTAACAAAAAAATGGCCATTATTTTCGTATCTTTGCAACAATATTACGGCTAATAACTATCAAATTGAAACAAAAACCCTAAAAAATATAACTTATGAAACGCAACCTTATTCTTTTTGTGATGGTAATGCTGGCTTTGGTTCCTATTAGTGCCAAGAAGAAGCAAGTGAAACAACAAACCGAGCGTGAGTACTGGTGCGAGCAGGCCTGGAAGATGGCACAGCCCGTATTGGAGAACATGGCGAAGGGTGAACTGCAGAAGAATATGCTGACGGAATTCTCGCCCTCGTTTGATAACCGCAACCGTAAGGTGGTGTATATGGAGACCTTTGGCCGCCTGATGGCCGGCATCGCTCCCTGGCTTGCCCTGCCCGATGATGATACGCCTGAGGGCTTGCAGCGTAAGCAGTTGCGCGAGTGGGCGTTGGCTTCTTATAAGAACTCAGTAGATCCAGAGAGTCCTGACTATCTGGTGTGGGGTGCCTCTGGTCAGAACCTGGTGGATGCCGCCTATATCGCCGAGTCGTTTATCCGTGCCTATGATGCCCTGTGGGTACCGCTGGATCAGATCACCAAGGACCGTTATATCAAGGAGTTCAAGATGCTGCGTAAGTACGAACCGCCTTACACCAACTGGTTCCTTTTCTCATCGACTATCGAGAGCTTCATCGCCAAGGCTGCCGGTCTGAAGGAATATGACGATTTCCGCGTGATGATGCCTATCCGCAAGACGGAGGAATGGTATGTGGGCGATGGCTGGTATGCCGACGGTCCTGTGTTTGCCTTCGACTACTACAGCAGCTATGTGTTCCACGCCATGTATCTGGAGACGCTGAAGAACATGATTGACGCCAAGCAGAACGGTACCCGACTGGAGTATCAGAAATACTACGACCGCGCCTTGAAGCGTGCACAGAAGTTTGCCATCATCCTGGAGCGTTTCATCTCGCCAGAGGGAACATTCCCTGTTATCGGTCGCTCCACACCTTACCGTATGGCAGCCTTGCAGCCACTGGCCCTAATGGCTTGGTATCAGAAACTGCCAAAGGACCTGAGCAACGGACAGGTACGTGCCGCACTCACCGCAGTGATGCACCGTATGTACGACCAGCAGCAGAACTACAATGAAGGGGGCTTCCTCACCATCGGCTTCTGCGGACACCAGCCAGAGACTGCCGACTGGTACACCAACAACGGCTCGCTCTATATGACCAGCCTGTCGCTGATGCCCCTTGGTCTGCCTGCCGACCATGACTTCTGGACTTGTCCCGCAGAGCCCTGGACGCAGGTGAAGGCTTGGAACGGACAGCCCTTCCCCAAGGATCACCGCTGGGGCGACGATATCCAGACCAAGGATAAATGGTAAAAAGGGATGGAGAGCCGCAAAAGCTCTCCATTCTTATCTCCCCCCAACGAAATAGGAGAATCCCTATAGAAGAATAGGAAAAACACCTTGCGTAGTCTCCAAATTGTTCCTATCTTTGCACTGTCAACAAGAAGTTAAACCCTTTAATAGATACAGCTATGAAGAAGTTTTTTACTTATACAGCAATGGTCATGATGATGATGACACTGTTTACCAGTTGTGATAGAGAGTATTGGGAAGACCTGGAAGATCGCAACGAAGCACGTACCCTCGACGGTACATGGACTGGATATATAGACACCTACTATTACGACCGCTGGGGACTGACGGGTGACACCTATCGCACCTCGATGTACTTCGAGCGTGATTCTCCCTATAGCGGGTGGGGCTACGAGGTTGACTATGATGTCAACAGGCGTTATTCCGACTATTACTACTGTGAGTTTGAGTGGGACATCTACAAAGGCAGCATCCGCATCCGCTATGCCGACAGTTGGAACGATGTCTATATCAACAACTACCGACTCAGCAGCAACCGCTTCGAAGGCTATATGGACGACGGAACGAATAAGGACATCGTCTTCAAGCTTACTTATGACAGCCGCTTTGACTGGGGCTACTGGACACGCGGCATCACACGCGGCATCGATAGCGACACAACCAACACGAAGGTTATTGCCAGTGGCAAGTTTGCCAAATAGCTATTCCTTGCAACATCCCAGTAATAGGATCATAACTACTGACAATAAAAAAAACGCCCCCACTCGTAGAACGAAGTCTGCGGTGGGGGCGATTGTGTGAGGCTAATAGTCAAATCCTATTCCTCGGTGAATACCGACTTGACATAAATGAAATCCAACTCAGGATAGAGATACCAGTCGGTTTCATCGACCTTCTTCTCGCCCCATTTACTGAATTTCGTATAAGGCCATTTAATACATTTCTTCTCGAATGGATAACGGAAGTCAGCGGGGATGATGATGCCATGAGGATCTTCGCCCTGACGTGAAATCCTCACCTCGCTGTTCTTGGTCTTGTTGTAGATATAGGGCAGATACTGGTCGTCAGTGAAGGTGAAGGAGGCAGGCACCTCAACTACCTCTTTGACGGGAGCAATATGGTCGGCCTCAACTACGGTGTTGATGAAGCCGCGCTCGCCCGTCTGTCCGAAGATGGCATGAACCTCGGTGGTGGTGTTCAGCTTCTGACCGTTGATATTACGCAGGTACAGCTCGTCCCATGCTCCGGTAGCCTCCAGACTGAAGAGCACATGGGTATTGTCCACACGCTGTGCCTTGATGATCACGTCGTTCAGGTCATAGTCGCCAAGCTGCGTGTCTTCCCATGCCATGGTGTACACGTTCTTGTCGACTTCAATCTCAGGCTCGTTGAGCGACACACCGCCACTCACCTCGAAGATCACATCGTTGAAGTCCTTGTCTACCAGATCCTCGAAGCCGATATAGGCCTTGCCGTTGGCACTGAAGATGGCGGCGCGGCTCATGTTCAAGCCCAGGTAGTTGTTCATGATCTTGCGCACGGCACTGTTCCATCCGTAATACCACTTGGCATAGAGGTTGGCCTCGTTGTTAAGCAGCGAGTCGGCATAAAAGTTCACGGCACTCTTCACGGGAGTATTGGTCTGCGACACGAGTGTAGGATGCTCGGGTACGCTGTCCACACGGAACATCAGGCCGATGCGATAGCCCTTGGGGAACTGATAACTGCCCGTAGTGCCTTTGGTGGGTTCGCCGTTGCCGAAGTAAGCCAGGGTATAGGTGCGGCTGCGACGGGTGGTATTGCGCCAGCTGGTATAGTTTTTCTTGGCGTAGGCCACGCGAGCCTCCGGGGTAGCTCCCTTGTCGAGTCCAACGAGGGCATCGCCGCAATCCAGCAGCTTGAACTTTGGCAGCTTCTTCAGGAAGAGGGCGCGCGCCTCATCGCTCAAGCCTTCCACCTGGGCGGGGTCGTAGTAGTAGTAATAGAGCGACTCCCATCCCATCAGGTCGGCACCGCAGCGTACGGGTGTCACGGTGATGGGTTTCTGAGTGCCGTCAGCAAAGAAGTAGTTGGCGGTGTTGATGAAGTACTCGCTCTGAACAACCTTATCCATATTGTCGGTATTCTCAGGCATGATGCCCGTCAGCACCTTATAGAGCTCATTGCGCTCGTCGTTGGTGAAGTCGGCCACATCCTCCACGGTAGCCTCGATGTCGAAGAACTTGTCGGCCCAGCCGGAGTTCTCCCACTGGTCTTCACGAGTGGCATTGGAGTTCCATTTCGTCGACTTGTTGGGCTTCAGCAGCATATTCACGTTGTCGCTGTTCCTGCCGTCGGAGATAATCACAGGCTGAGCCACCTCGGCACGTGTGGTGCGACTGGCGGCCACTTCTGGGAAGCTTACCTCAGACTTTCCAACGGGGAACGGGGTCACACGATAGCGTCCGTCGCTGCTGACGCAAGCGGCATAGAGTGTATCCAGATAGTTGGGAACATCGATAGAGAGAGGCACCTTCTCTCCATGGCGAGCAGGTGCTTCGTTCAGCACTTTAGCATCGGCACCGGGGATGAAGGGGTTGGCGGTAAGCACTTGAACGCGGGCAACGCTGAAGATGTCGGTCTCCTCGGCATTGGCGGTGATGGTCACCTGCTCGTTCGTCAGCATTTTCCAGTCTTGGTTGGGATCGAAAGTCACACCAAAGACCTTTTCCACATTTTCTGCGATGGCAGCGGGGTCTGCATTGACAGGCTGCTCGCCATCAGCCATTGTCTTGTCTTCAGAGCAACCGGCAAGGGCAATGGCAAAAAGAGAATAAAATACAACTTTTTTCATAGATTGAAATAGATATCAGTTCAATTTGAACTACAAAAGTACGCATTAATACTATAATACGTCACAAACAGGTGATTATTTAACCTCTTTTAATCTTTCAACATGATTGACAGGAAGAAATTTTTCAACTTTCGCCATCTGCTTTTCACAAAAATGTTGTACCTTTGCGCAGTAATTCTATTTAAACCAGTTAACCTATGGAAACAACATTAGTATTATTGAAGCCCGGTTGCGTACAGCGCCAGCTGATAGGAGAGGTGGTAAACCGTTTTGAGCGTCGCGGATTGCGTATCTCTGGTATGAAGATGATGCAGCTCAGCGATGAGATTCTGCGTGAGCACTATGCCCATCTGGTCGATAAACCCTTCTTCCCTTCCCTGCAGGCATCTATGCAGGCATCACCTGTCATTGCACTGGCATTGACGGGAGTTGAGGCTGTAAAGGTGGTTCGCGCAATGGCAGGTCCGACTAACGGTCGAGAGGCAGCTCCCGGCACCATCCGTGGCGACTATTCGATGAGCAACCAACAGAACATTGTCCATGCCTCTGACTCGGTGGAGAACGCTGCTATAGAGGTACGTCGTTTCTTCCGTCCTGAGGAGGTCTTCGACTATACCGCTCATTCGCAGTGCTACGTCTATGGTGAGGGCGAGTGCAAATAGCCTCATATAAAATGATTTAGGACTTTGACTTATCGTGAAGCACGAAAAAAGCGCCGAAGAATTGTCTCTTCAGCACTTTTTTTAATGTTTTATGTTCTTCACATGACGGTTACCTCTACATATAGATGGAAACGGGAGTAGTCCGTCTGGCCATCGACCTGCCAGGGGGATAGGATGAGCAGATGGTCGGCTGCACAGGCATAGAAGCGGCGTTAGGACAGCACAACACGCAGAATAAAAAAACGCCGGAGAGAATTCAGTTTCTCTATTTGATCTAATGTCATATCAAACTTCTCTTCCAAAGGTTTGATAAGCGCCTTGTCATAATATGGCACACCCAGCTTTTCTGCTAAAATGCGTCCGACAGCGGCGACCGCCGCTACCCAATTAACGATTAATAGTGATGACAAATCTCTCGTTTTTGTTCATAATATTTATAGTTTCTCGCGATTGTTTTTATAAAAAAAGGTAATGGGGACATTTAGTAGTCCCCATTACCTATTAACAGTTTTTAGTCAGCGAGCTTTGCCTTGATCATCTCGCGGTTCAGGCGGGCGATGTTGGCGATGGTCTCGTTCTTAGGACATACGGCCTCGCAGGCACGGGTGTTGGTGCAGTTACCAAAGCCGAGCTCGTCCATCTTGGCAATCATGTTCTTCACGCGGCGGGCAGCCTCTACGCGACCCTGGGGAAGCAGGGCGAGCTGAGATACCTTTGACGATACGAAGAGCATGGCAGAGCCGTTCTTACAAGCTGCTACGCAAGCACCGCAACCGATACATGTAGCGCAGTCCATAGCCTCGTCGGCATCCTCCTTAGGAATCAGGATAGCGTTGGCATCCTGAGCCTGACCGGTGCGGATAGTGGCGTAGCCACCTGCCTGGATGATCTTATCGAAGGCATAGCGGTCAACCATACAGTCCTTGATCACGGGGAAGGCTGCTGAGCGCCAAGGCTCTACGGTGATAACATCACCATCGTTGAAGCGACGCATATAGAGCTGACAGGTGGTAGCACCACGCTCGGTCTTACCGTGAGGTGTACCGTTGATGTAGAGTGAGCACATACCGCAGATACCCTCGCGGCAGTCGTGGTCGAACACGAAGGGCTCCTTGCCTTCGTTAATGAGCTCCTCGTTCAGGATGTCAAGCATCTCGAGGAACGAGGTGTCGTCGGGAATATCGTGCATCTCGTGGGTGTCGAAATGTCCCTGGTCCTTGGGGCCGTTCTGGCGCCAGAACTTTATTGTAAATGAAATATTTCTTGCCATTTTTTTTGAGTTTTTGAGTTTATCAGTTTGTGAGTTTATGAGTTTTCGTTCGCTGAATCCAATTTTGCTTAGAAACTTATGAACTTGTCAACTCAAGAACTTACTAAGTTTATGAGTTTATGAGTTCTTGGGGTCAGAATGCCTCAACTTATATATTAAAGAGGAGAGCATCTTGTTGACCTCTGAATTTAAGTCCATTATTTCTTGGTAACTTCCGTCATCGACATATCCAAAGCCATTGGAGAGTATTAACTGAGTCTCTAACTCATTTGACGATCCAAGGGAAATAAACAGAAAATGTGAATGTTCCCTTTCGGTCTCTCTACCATAACCTTCTGCAATATTAGAAGGAATGGAAACAGAACAGCGACGCATCTGACTCACCAAGCCAAAACGCTCGTCCTCAGGATAACAAGTAGTAATCTCGTAAATCCTTCGTGCAAGAGTCATACTTTTTTGCCAAACCGTCAAATCTCTGTACGTTCCCATATCACCAAAGAACTAATGAACTTAAAAACTTAAAAACTCAAGAACTAATTCTTATAGTTACGTGTCTGTACCTTAATTGCCTCGTACTCCAGAGGCTCCTTGGTCAGAGTAGGCTCATTGCCCTTGCCCTGATACTCCCAGCAACCAACGTAGAAGTAGTTCTCGTCGTCGCGCTTAGCCTCGCCTTCCTCGGTCTGATACTCCTCACGGAAGTGACCACCGCAAGACTCGTTACGAGAGAGGGCATCGAAGGCAACCAGCTGACCCATGGTGAAGAAGTCGCGCAGGTGGATAGCCTTGTCGAGCTCGATGTTCAGACCCTCCTTCGTTCCAGGAACGAACAAGTTGGTGTCGAACTCCTTCTCGAGCTCGTGCATCTTCTTCAGACCCGTCTTCAGGCCCTCGGCGGTGCGGCCCATACCAACATACTCCCACATGATGTGACCCAGCTCCTTGTGCAGAGAGTCAACACTGCGCTTACCCTTGATGTTCAGCAGGCGATCCATCTCAGCGTTGACAGCCTTCTCAGCCTCAGCGAACTCAGGCAGATCGGTGCTTACCTTTGGCCATACAGCCTGATCGGCCAGATAGTTCTGGATGGTGTAAGGCAGCACGAAGTAACCATCGGCCAGACCCTGCATCAGCGCAGAAGCACCCAGACGGTTAGCACCGTGGTCAGAGAAGTTACACTCACCGATAGCGAACAGACCAGGAATAGTGGTCTGCAACTCGTAGTCAACCCAGATACCACCCATCGTGTAGTGAACAGCGGGGAAGATCATCATGGGCTTGTAGTATTTCACGCCATTGATCTCCTTAGCAAACTCGCCGGGGAACACGTCGGTGATCTCCTCGTACATCTCAAAGAGGTTACCATAACGCTGCATGATAACGTCGATACCCAGACGGTTGATTGACTCAGAGAAGTCGAGGTAAACAGCCAGACCGGTGTTGTTCACGCCGAAGCCCTTGTCGCAACGCTCCTTAGCGGCACGAGAGGCCACGTCACGGGGAACGAGGTTACCGAAGGCAGGATAGCGGCGCTCCAGATAGTAGTCGCGGTCTTCCTCGGCAATATCCCAAGGATTGATCTCGCCCTTCTGCAGCTTCTTGGCATCCTCGATATTCTTTGGAACCCAGATGCGACCGTCGTTACGCAGAGACTCAGACATCAGCGTCAGCTTAGACTGCTTGTCGCCGTGAACGGGGATACACGTGGGGTGAATCTGAACATAAGAGGGGTTAGCGAAGAAAGCACCCTTGCGATAGCACTGGATGGCTGCGGTGCAGTTACAACCCATAGCATTGGTAGAGAGGAAGTAAGTGTTTCCGTAACCGCCAGTAGCGATAACAACGGCGTTGGCGCTGAAACGCTCCAGCTTACCGGTTACCAGGTTCTTGGCGATGATACCACGGGCACGACCGTCAACAATCACCACGTCTTCCATCTCGTAACGGGTGTAGAGCTTTACCTTGCCGGCCTGTACCTGACAGCTCAGAGAGCTATAGGCACCGAGCAGCAGCTGCTGACCCGTCTGACCCTTGGCGTAGAACGTACGGCTTACCTGAGCACCACCGAAAGAACGGTTGGCCAGCATACCACCGTACTCACGAGCAAAGGGAACGCCCTGAGCCACGCACTGGTCGATGATATTGTTTGAAACCTCAGCCAGACGATACACGTTGGCTTCGCGAGCACGATAGTCACCACCCTTCACGGTATCGTAGAACAGACGGTAGACAGAGTCACCATCGTTCTGATAGCACTTGGCGGCATTGATACCACCCTGAGCGGCGATAGAGTGAGCACGACGGGGAGAGTCCTGAATACACAGGTTGATCACGTTGAAGCCCATCTCACCCAGAGAAGCGGCAGCACTGGCACCTGCCAGACCGGTTCCTACCACGATGACATCGAGCTTCAGCTTGTTCTTGGGGTTCACCAGACGCTGGTGAGCTTTATATTCCTTCCATTTCTCAGGCACTGGTCCTGCAGGAATCTTTGAATCTAATACTTTTGCCATTTTCAATTTTATTTAGTTTGTGAGTTTTTTAGTTTGTGAGTTAATGAGTTTTTTTATTCGTGATAAAACTTAAAAACTTTAAACTCATGAACTTGATTAGCAGAGACTGCAGCAAGCGCCGTCACAGAGTGAAGGAGCACAACCGAAATAGAAAGCCAGCACTACAGCGATGAAGCCCAGCATGAGCAGGGTAACATAGATGAAGCCAATGGTCTTCCAACGGCAGAACCATGTCTTACCACTCAGACCAAGCGTCTGAAGAGAACTCCAGAAACCATGAGTCAGATGGAACCAGATGGCCACGAACCAGATGATGTAGAGCACCACGAAGACGGGATTGCTGAAGGTGTCCTGCATGAAGGCAAAACCGTCAGCGGGATCGTGAGCCACCGGCATCTCAACCAGCTCGGCAAACATCATGTTGTACCAGAAATTGTAGAAGTGCAACAGCAGACCCAAGCAGATGATGATACCCAGCACCAGCATATTCTTAGAAGCCCACTCCACCTTGCCGGCATTCACCGTCGTAGCCACCTCGTAGCGGTTGTCGCCACGGGCCTTGCGGTTCTGAGCCGTCAGGATGAAAGCATACACGATGTGAGCCACAGCCAAACCGGCCAGACCCATTGTTGCCGCTACGGCATACCAGTTGGCACCGAGCAATGCACAGATCGTGTTGTAAGCATCGCCCGAGAACAGCGCAACCAAGTTCATGCAGCAGTGGAACGTCAAAAACAGAATCAGCGAGATGCCAGTTACCGACATCACCACCTTTCTACCAATTGATGAATTAAATAACCACATAAATGATTGAAATTAATGAATAAAAAATATTTGTTTAGATTTATTGTCAAAGCTTTTAGGCGACAAAGATACGGAAAAAACACGAAACCACAAACTATTAGCACAAGAAATCTTGACCTATAGAACAAAAAAAGGCTTCGCATCAAATCACAAACCCATTTTTGATATATCGGGATAGCATTCAGGGCCTGCGCTCCGTTTTACTTTAAACACGAATGGCCATAAATGACCCATGAGATTTGTCGAAGACCCACGAGAGCTCGCAGTAATTTTCCATGAAAAAATTATATGTTCAATTACATGGTCCGCTCGAGCTCTGCTCGCTTGCTACCAACGGGACGCAAGAATTCATGGGAATTATATGTTTTGAGTCCACTTTTTCAAGTGGACTCAATTAATCCTATAATGCAGCAATCTCCTCGATGCTAAGGCCAGTCACATCAGCAATATCTTCCAAGGCAAACCCCTTGTCTTTCATCTTGCGGGCACTTTTAAGTTGCTCTTCTGCCCGACCTTCTGCACGACCTTCTGCCCGACCTTCTGCCCGACCTTCTGCACGACCTTCTGCCCGACCTTCTGCCCGACCTTCTGCCCGACCTTCGGCCAGTCCTTCTTGCTTGGCACCTTCAAGTACGTCGTTCTGATACATCAGGATATCCAGGTGGTTGTCGTACTCGGCTCTCTGCTTACGGTCCATCTTCAGATATTCCAAACGCTCGCGAGCTTCCTGAAGTCCTGGCGCAGTGGTATCTTCCTTGATGTGGCCTGTCTTCAGGTAGTCGAGCCACTCTTCAAGTGGGGTGGTGGCCAGCTTGTTGAACTCGTTGACGCGTATGATATAGTATTCGGGGAACACCTCTTCAGGGGCGGCCATGCGCAGGGCTTCCTTGTCGCGCTGACCTATGCGCAGGTCATCGCCGGTGTGAACGCCGGTGAGCTTCGTCTGCCCGTGATACAGATAGTCGGCACCTTGACCCAAGTCGAAGTAGATGATATTGATGGAGTACACTTTCTTTACGTTCCTGTAGCTCTGTCCGCGAGTGATATGCTCGGTGATGGCCTTGGCCACGCCGTAGAGCACACGCTGCAAATAGTAGAGCTCGCGTGTCTGCTGAATCTCCACCAGTATGATTTCGTCCTTCGAGTTCTTGGCCTTGATGTCTACACGGTTGAACTTGTCGTCTTCGTATTCCTGGTTGCCTTCGCTCTCCAGCAGTTCCACGATGGTGATCTTCTCACCAAGGAGTACGGAAATCAAACCCTCGAACACCACGAAATCAGCCTTGTTCCTGAGCATACGTTTGGCAGCCCAGTCGAATCTGACATATCTGTTTTCTTCGTTCATATTCTCTTACTTATCCATACAGAGCCAATCGTTAATACGTGCGCAATACGCACTTCATTGGGCAAAGATAAGAAACATTTCGCTTAGAATGTAACAATAAATAAAATGAATTAAGATTTTTTGTCCATAGCCGCTTTTCTTTAACTTTTTTATATAATCACATGAGTAATATGTTTTAATTACATAAGAGTATTTCAACGGCGATGTCAAAGCGTATGGCCGGCATTGCCATATAGACGATTTTGCAAAGTAATATAGTCCATTTTACAAAGTAATATGGACCATTTTAGTGAATAATATAGTCCATTTTACAATAAGACATCTATGCTTCGCCATGACAATCGAGTAATCATGCCAATTCCAAACGGGGCGATTGCTCTTTAGTTTTATCTTTTAACACTTTAACACGAATGGCCATAAATGACCCATGAGATTTGTCGAAGACCCACGAGAGCTCGCAGTAATTTTCCATGAATAAATTATATGTTCAATTACATGGGCCGCTCGAGCTCTGCTCGCTTGCCACCAACGGGACGCAAGAATTCATGGGAATTATATGTTGAAAGACAAAAACCTTAATAACTCTTTCGCTCTGATTGAGACTGCGTCTCGGATGCTATGACTGCAGCCTTTTCCTTGTGAACAAGTTCCCAGGCAAAAGCCTACAGCCATATCATCAATCCTTTCAGGATTCAATCAGAGCGAAAGCAAAAACATTTAAAACTATGACGTTAGAACATATATAATATGCTCTGTTGTGACTCATAGTAAGACCACGTTTTTTTGTTTTTGCTTCTTGAAAGTTTTGATATTCGTCAGAATATGTTTTGATGTTGGCAGGAAGATGGTGGAAGTATACTTTCGACCAGATTCGTGGCAACAGCAAAACGAAGCACGCAGTGCCAAAACTTTCAAGAAGGGTTATTCCGGTTTTTGTAAAAACGAGGGCCTGCGCTCCGTAAAAGAGGCAGGCCCTGAATTAATTGGTTATTGATAGTAGGAGAGCGGATTACAAGTTCTCCTCTTCATCGTACTCTTCGTCTTCCTCCCATACGTTTTGATTGCGACGACGGCGAGAATCGGCGGTTCCATTAAACTCATCACCGTTCACATCCAGGTCTTCTACACCTGTTACACTTGTCACAGAGTTACTGTTAAGCAGTGTCTGCATTTTCAGACCTACAACCAGTAGTTCTGGCTTGATATATGCTTTCGTTTTCATATTCCTGTTTTGCTTTAAAAAATGAATTTGCATCACTCATTAGGATTTACTTCACAACAGCCTTTTTGCCGTTGATGATGTAGATTCCCTTATGAGCCTTATTTACACGCTGTCCGTTAAGGTTAAAGATATCGCAATTGTTGCCGAAATTAGTTGCGTTCAAGCCCTCAATAGCTGTTGTTGTCTCACCGTCAACAAAGAAGGTCAGTGCACGTGCCTCTTCGCCGGGCTGATCCACCTGGATGTAAGCACGATAGGGGTTGATGGTTGCACCAGTAGAACCTGCGGGACGAATCTTGTTGTTAGAAATCACATAGTTCTTCTCTGTATTGGTGACAATAGTCTGGGAATAAGTACCTATCAGCTTTGCCTCGCTCTTCTCAACTGAGATGGCATTGGCAGCAGCCACTTCCACATTGCTAAGGACAATCTCGCTCTTTTCAGAATTAGACTTCATCAGGAACGGCTCGTTAGCCACACTGGCTGTTGCTGTTGCGAAGCCCAGTGCACCTTCAGCTGCATCATAGCTGTCAAGTACTGCGATATTATCAACACCACTCACTGCGAACGGATAAACTGCAGTGTACCAGCGGTCTTTAGCAATATCGCGAGTAATCTTCACAGAAGGATAGGTACCAGGAGCATAAACTGGAACAGAACCATCAGCGAACTCAAGAACTTGAGAAGCAGCTTTCTTTAACTCAAAGTCTGTAATTACCATATTATGTCCACTCTGAATATGGAATACATAGTTGCCAGCAACACTAGTTGCAAAGACGATTTCGTATGAGGTCATACCAGCAGTGTTATGTGTTTGAGCAGCTTTAATATCCTTATCAGGAGTACCAAGGTTGTAAAGTGTCATGCCTTCCTCATCATTCAGAATAGAAACAGAGATTCCACTACGAGTCTCGTCGTTCCAGCCTGCAGCTTTCAGCTTTAAGGTGTAGACGGTATTAGCCTTCAGAGGCATTTCATAACCGGATGTCTCACCGTAGGTAATACCACCGCTCCAAGACATTATTGCAGATGTAGCAGAAGCGTCGGCAAGACCAGGATAGGTCTCGGCATTCTTCAGCATCAAACGCATATTGTCAGAAGCAGTCCATCCAGCTGGAGTATAATCAAGGGGAGATTCATTATCCTCTGCACACTCACTGAAACCACCATCGTAGAAAGCATTAACTTCTTCAGTGTTTTCAGTCCAACTGTATGTTTTGAGATAAGAGAAGGTTACGTAGAGTTCTTTGTTGGTGTAGTTTGCAGGATTATCACCCATTGCTGTGGCTGTTGAAAATGCCATCATTCCTTCCTTATTATTGTAAGGAGCATATTCGCCAGTCTGGAAACCAGCCTGATTAGCCTTCGAAGAAGCCAGAGCCAGAGTTGCGAATTCAGACATAACGGAATTTGCTTTTGCTGCAACAGCTTCACCTGTCGATGATGGGTTGGCAACAAGTGCTTTTAATTCTGTCAAATCAACACCATTAACAATAGCGATAACCATAGCGGCGCGCTCGTAAGCGGTAGCAGCAGCAACGTAAGCTGCTGTAGCTGTTTCCAAGTTAGCCTTAGCTGTTCTTACAGCAGGAATGCTTGTTGCATCTACATTATTTGCAGCTGCGAGAGCAGCAGCAAAAGCAGCACCTTCAGAACCACCGATGAATTTTTCATAAGTAACTTCAGCAGCAGTGGGATCAGCAGCCTGAGCGATTGTTGTCAGCAATTCAGATACTCCATTGGCAGTATAGCTAGCAGTAGTTAAAACTGATGTCAATTCTGCATTTGCTTCTGCAAGTGCATCCTCGAGAGTCTGGATCTTAACGCTCTTGAAGGCAACCCAGTTGTAGTTGCGATCTTCGGCGACATCAATACCAAGAGTGAGAGTTCCATTAGCGCCTACAGTAGCAAAGCCTTCGAGGGTGGCATAGATTCCAGACATACCATTGTATGTGAATGTATTACCTTCTTCTGACAACTTGGTTACATTATCGTTGATGAAGAAGTCTGGTCCGTTAGGTGCATCTGCACTAGCTTCGTTGTAGGAGCGAACGAGTGCTTGGGCGTAATACTGTTCGCCTGGTTCCAGAGCTTCGAGCTTGTAGTAAACCTTACCTACACCGAGAAAATTACCTCTACTTGTCCAATTCTCCAAGAACGGAGTTTTCATGTTGGAACCATCGCTATTGCCTTCGCTTGACCAAGTGTTTACTTGCCAACGAATATCCTGACCAGGAACTTTTGTCTCGCATACCCAACCACTGAGTGAGTTATCAGGAATTACTCCTGTGGCGATAATAGCATAGCTGGCAATAGATTTTTCTGCCTTAGCAGTAATTGCAATCAATGCGTTTTTTGCATTCTCAAGAGCCTCTTGGCTTGTCTGGTCAACATCAGCTGCGATAGTAGCATCCAACTCTGTACGGATTGAAGTAGCCATCTTGTCTGTCTTCGCGCTGGTAGTTTGTGCTGCCTCCTTAGCTGTTGTGTAAGCGTTAATATAAGGAGTAAGGTCTTGAACAGGACCTACGTAAGTCAACTTGAAGTTATCGCAAGCAAACCAACGACCTGTCAAGGATTCAAAGTTCTTCACACCGATACGAAGTTCTCCGTCAATCACGGTTATCTCGTCGGTGGTGTAAGGGAGGAATGTCTCTCCATCAGTGGTAATAAGCACTTTAACCTCATCTGTTGTAGTCTTTCCATAGAGGCCAGCTTTGCCTCCACCGTTCCAGTTTGCATCTTTTTCACCATTGGTGGAGTTCAGCATATCAACGCCAATAGTATAAACACCAGCAGGCAGCTCCGTAATGATTTGGTAATAGTCAAAAGATTTACCTTTATCTTGGTCTGTCAGGGTACCTGCACCCCAGAACTCCATAGCGTCATTGCTTGGTTTCATCGGACCACCTGCATAACCACCGTTTCCATTAATTTCAATAGTCCAGCCATTTGCATTGCCGTCAATGCCTGGGTTAACTATAGCCAAAGTCATATCTGCTCCTTCAGAAGTCTGAGCTTTGGCTGCGGAACGGAGAGCTGTAGCAATATTTGTGATATAAGTCGAATAATCACTATCGGTGATTGTTCCATTTGTATAGGCAGTTTCAATAGCACTAATATTAAAAGCAGCTTTTCCATCTGCATCAAAAGTGGAAGCATCAGTATTGGCCTTATCAATAGCAGCCTTTACTTTAGCGTAGTTAGCAACAGAAGCAGTTGCATTGGTAACTGCCGTTGTCACAGCAGTAATAGCTGTTGTATAGTCATCTTCGTTGTCATACGCCTTTCTATCGTAAGAAGAAATAGCATCTGCCAGAGCACTTGCTACGTCTGCATTCATCTTGTCAGTAATAGCTTTAGCAGCAGTTAAAGCTTCAGACAAAGCTGTTTCGAAAGAACTTAGGTCAAGGGGGCCAAGATAAGAAAGTCGAAAGTTGTCGAAACATGTCCAGTTGCCATCTTGACCTTCGATGCCGATGGTTAAAGATTTGCCAGTAACAATTACTTGTATTTCATTTTCATAATAGCCTGCAGTGAATGCGTCAGAAGCACCATCCATACTTGCTGTATGTCCCTCACCATTGGCATTAAATTTCTTTAGTGAAACGGGAGTTTCTTCGTTGGCAAAGAGAGTAGAAGGAGTGTTACCGCTACGTGGGTCGAAGAATCCTTGACACTTGACCACGTATGTTCCATTGGGCACAGAAATGGTCTGAGAGAATTTGCCTCCATTATTCTTAAATGTCTCCGCGCATGGGTTGGTCAATCTACCTCCATTGAGATTCTTGTTGCTTGCAGTTACTGTCCAACATTGCAAAGCTATATCGGAAAAAGAACCAAAGTTTGCATCCTTGATTAAACATGTAACGTCCACAGGTTCTTCTTCAGTAGCATTTTTCATTGTTTCTAACAAGGCTGCGGGTCGATCATCGTGGAGAAGAATTTTCCATTGTGCATTAGCGGAATTACCATCAGAACCAGGACCTACAATAGTACTTTCCCCACCTTCTGCTGTGAGATATTTTCCAGAACCATCACCATGATTGTCGGCAGAAATAATGTTGTAGATATGGTTTCCGGCATCAACCTCTGTAAAAGTCCAAGTTGCTGTCTTTCCTCTTGATTGGTCTGTATAAACGGTACCGCCAGAGAGACACTCTAAGCCATATGAGTTTTGAGTGCGAATTTTGTACTTTCCATTGTTTGCTTCTAGATTAACGGTCATGGCACTACCTTCATCACCAACACTAGCTTGGGTATTCCATCCATTTCCTCTAGTGAAATACTTGCCTGTTCCCACATTGTAGAGAAGGGCATAACCCTCACCTACTTCACTTGCAGTCCAGCTTTGTGCACTACCGGAACATACCCCCCCCAACAGGGCGGCAGCCGCGAATAATAGTTTTAGTTTTCTCATGTTTTTATTGTTTTTAGTTAGTGATAAATATGTTTCGTTATTGGTTATTTGTCGTTATAATGACCGTAGATGTGAGAACTTCCATGTAAATTTCGTTTGCAAATGTAGGGAAAAGAATTTAAAGTTGCAACTTTTTTCCCGATTTTCTTCTTTAATACATGAAAATTCGGGGTGTCTTAAACGCGAATTGCCACGAATTAACCATGAATTATAGGCTCACCAGTATAATCCTGCGTTTTCTTTTTCACAAAAACATCAAAAAACTCTTTTACTGATTTGAATCTTTTCAAGATGACCGTTTGGTATTGATGGTGACTGCCTGTAAACGCGTTTACGTCATTCGCCATCAATACCAAACGTCGCATTTCATGCTATGAAATCAGTAAAAGATTTCTGGTCGCTTGCCACCAACGGGACGCAAGAATTCATGGGAATTATATGTTTATATCTTTAACACGAATGGCCATGAGATTTCTTGCGTCCTTCCAGTATCAAGCGTCACCCTTCGGGATGCCGAGCGGTCGAAGACCCACGAGAGCTCGCAGTAATGACCTGCGAATTTTCCATGAATAAAATCTATCCATGTTGTTGATTGTATCTCTCAACCTCCTTACAGATATGCTCGTTTATGCTTTCCCAACTAACATCTTCAAACGTATAAGGCATTGGCTGAGGGTATTCAGGAGTTCCAAGGTGTCGGGGTAGACTGTCTGAAGTGATAGCATCGGTATTGTTCAGGTTTTGTATGTGATATGGTGCAAAGAAACGAGAGGCAAACGGGATCGAGCGTACGCAACTGCTGACACTCTTGGATAATCTTGTCAAGTCCATAATAACGGTTGATAAGTCGCCAGTCATCCATTTGTCCGTATTCCATGACTCGCTGAATGATATAAGCAGCATGAGCATTCATCTGTAGTTGAGATGCATCGACATCCCAAAACAGATTCTTTGAAAACTTATTGATGCATTCCTTGCTACTCATAACTGTTATGATTTGCAGTATTACGTTTGCAAAGGTAAGCATTAATTCCTTATCTTCCAAATCTTTTCACCCAAAAAGACATTCAGAGCCTGTGCTCCGTAAAAGAGGCAGGCCCTGAATGCTTGTGTTATTGATTGAAGGAGAGCGGATTACCAGTCCTCCTCATCGTCGTACTCTTCGTCCTCCCAGTCGTTGCGATAACGGCGGCGAGAAGCGGCATCGCTACCATCATTTTCACCCATTGTATCGCCGTTTAGCTCTGCGCTGGTACCATTAAACTCGTTCGAACCGGCAATCATGTGGACTGTCTGCATACGAACGACTGTTGTCTGCGGCTGTATATATTTTAGCTTTTTCATATTGCTTTTCTTTTTAGAGTTATTACTTCTTTACGACCTTTTTACCATTCTTGATGTATAGACCCTTCTGAGCCTTGTTTACACGCTGGCCCTGGAGGTTGTAAACAGAATTCTCAATTCTCAATTCTGAATTCTCAATTCGAGAAATGCCTGTTGTCTCGTCATCGATGAAGTTGATACGAGCAGGGGTAGCACCACCAGCAGGAATAATGAAGTAGGCACGCAGACCCTTCAGACCGCTAGCAGTGTTCAGCTTCTTAATCTTACCATCAGTAGCCAGATAAGCGATAGTACCATCAGTAGCCAGAGACTTGTTGTAGATCTGAGCTGCGAACTTATAGGCACCTTCACCGTCGGTTGAGCCTTCTGTGTCTTTCACATTCACACTTTCAAAGAACGGATTTACAACATCAGTTGTTGGTTTCACAAGATAAGGCTTACCTGCCACAATACTCTCGGCATCCTTGAAGTTAATTACATTATCAGTAGCACTATCAAACTCTTTCACAGTCCATCCGTCAGGAATATCAGCATCGAACGGAACAGAGAATGTGTTCCAGTATTCAGCAGACAAGGTACGAGTCAAAGTGACATTTGCTAAAGGATCAACTTGAGGCTTTGCTGTTGCATCCTGATCAATAGTGATATCAATAGCCTCATTTTCTTTAACTAGAGATACGCCTGTCATCCATGTATTACCATCGTTAGCCAAAGTCAGTACATAGTTACCTGCGGCACCTGTCTTGAAACGCCTAGAAACAACTTTCCAGTTTGTTTTCGACTTGTTATATCCAACATTAGTCGCAGAAAATCCTTCTGAATTTTCGTTCAGTACAGATACTGTAAGCGCATTATTCGAATTCTCTTCGTGTGAACGGAAGGCAATGGTCAACTTGTAAATTGTATTAGCTGCCAGAGGCATTGTGTATGCTCCTTTGCTTCCATACTTAAGGCTACCAGGCTGGTTGTAGTAAGCTGTAGCATAGTCACCATCGAGCCCTTTCTGCTGCTGTCCCCAACCGTTGGTGCGAGTCCATCCTGTTAGGCCCCAATCACCTTCAATGTCAGAAGAGAATGAGCCATTAAAGATAGCATCCACATCACCATCGTTGGCTGTCCAGTTGCTTGCATTATTAAGATAGGTAGTAAGAGCTTGTATATCTTCTTTAACATTATTTGCGTCTTGATCAATAGCTTTTGCCTCTGCTAGTTTGGCAAGAGCTGCTACATTGTTGTAAGGAGCATATTCTCCATCCTCAAAGCCAAGAGTCTTTGCTTCAGCTGCCTCAATTGCTGAATTTAAATTGCTGTAATCTGTAGCATCAGCGAGAGTAGCATCAAGTTTTACAAGACGTAGACGGTTGAACGAAATCCACTGCTGGTATTCTGTGGAAGTAGCGGCAATAGCCAATGTCAAAGGAGTGGTTCCGTCACTGTTAAAGACAACGAATTTATCGCTCCAACCATGACCAAACGTTCCCACTGCAACATCACCATTCTCACGAGGAAGATTGACAGTCTCTCCACCAATAGACATCGTATATGAAGTCAGGTTAGCAGAACCGCGAGCGGTAATCTGCAACTGATATTCACCTGCAGGGAGGGTTAACTCACGTGTCATATTGATGTTCACGGCAGCAGAAGTGGACCATCCACCATCATAATATCTACCACCTTGCTTACCATCACCTTTTGTATATTGCTCCTGACTGCGGTTATCAGTACCGATGCCGTTAGTCCAGCCAGTGTTGACCTCTGGGTCTGCACCAGCCAGATACGTGCTCGTATAGTCAACGGCTACGGCAACACCTTCAGCCAAACCATTGCTCTCTACAAACTGACGATAAGCAGTTACAATGGCATTGGTCTTTGTGACGGCATCTTCTGCATTAGTAGGAGCGGCGGCAATTGCGTCAGCCAGTGCCGTTGTCTTCGCTTCGGAAGCGCGAGGCCATGCCTCTGTTGTGTAGGCACCGCCTGTAGTGCGCATAGCTACAAGAGCATCATAGCTATCCTTGGCAGCAATGAAAGCAGAAGTCTTTTCCTGCAGGTCTGTGGTTGCCGTCCCGTATGCCTCTGCTGTTGTAGGCTCTGCCTTGGCAATCTCTGCAAGCAGCTCGGTTCTCTCAGAACCGGTAACGTTTATATAGGCATCATCGTCGCGAGCAACTTCGGCAGCGGCCTTTGCTGCAGCCCAAGCCTCAGCAGCACCAGCCTTTACGGTGTAGAAAGTTAGTCGGAAATAATCGGACTTATACCATGTAGTCGAGTTAGCTCCAATTTCGAGTGAGCCATCGGATACAAGGACCTTGTCTGTGGTTCCTTCAACAAATTTACCCTTACCTTCTGCGTCTGATGCAATACCTTTCACTGTAGCACCAGCAAGAATATTGATTGTTTTGTTAGCATCAGAAGCAACCAAAGCAGTTACAGTATAGTAACCTTCAGGCAGACTCGACAAGGTCTGGCTCACCTTGCTGCCAGCACCGTTGTTCCAAGTGTTGAACAGATAAGTGCCATCTATTCCTGTGGTCGTATAAGTACCGTTGCTGTTAGGCTTAACGCCAGTATCATTGCTGCCATTCGTTGTCCAGGGACTTAATGCTCCTGTCTCGAATGAGTTGTTCTCGATGTTATAGGTCAAGTCGAAGCCGTCGTTACTTTCAATTGCACCGACAAAGGTATTACCCGCAGTCTTCAGACTTGGCAGAAGGGCGGTGATGGTTGCTGCATCAGTTGCAGCTTCAGCATCTCCATCAATAGTAGAAAGCGTGGTGTTGAAAGTAGATAGAGCCTCATCACCTGTAAACGTGTATTTTGAATCGTTCTTTAAATCAGCAACCTGAGCCTTCAATGCTTTATACTCATCAAATGCCGCTTTGATGCCATCGTAACTGTCAATGAGAGTTTGAAGAGATGTCTTTGCTGTATTGCAGCCCTCAACTGTTATAGGCATTGACTTTGCCAATTCTGTAGTTATTGCTGTTTCTGCAGCATCGGGCAGAGCTGTTTCATCAAGGGCATCAAGAGCATCCCAAGTTTCCTGCCATTGAATCTGAGCAAGTTTTAGAGGATCAAAGTAGGTTAAAGAAATATTATCAAAGAAAATTTTGGCATTACTTCCAGAGCCTCCGCTTACAGCAGTACCACCTATCTGAAAACGACCTTCAGTGTCTGAAGCAAGTACAAAGTCTATCTCATCGGTTTCCCATGTATTACTTGCAAAAAAGGCCTTTGTAGATAATGAGGGATCACCACTCGTCGGAACAAAGCCAAATTTTGAGGTAAATTGTTGTGCATCACTATTTGCATTATAAGCTTTTATGCTAAGTCTATAAGATCCCGCAGGCAAAGTTATTACTTCACTTTGATATCGTTGTGTCCATCCCCAACCAACAGAAATACCAAGTGTATTACCTGTGTTGCCTGCATTATCTGTAGCAGGAACGCTTGCTCCATTAAATGTTTTATCACTTCCGTAAGACATGATGGCACCATATCCCCAGTCACCAGTTTCTACCATAGTCCAACCTTCTGAAGAATAGTCTTTGCCTTTCACGGTAGCATAATTGGCAGATTCAGCTGTCATACCCTCGAATCCAGGACGGAAAACAAGCCAAGTAACATCATCTCCTGCTGCATTATAGCTATAGGCAAGGACTTTCGTGTTGATTGCGGTTTGTAGTGTTGTGATTGCATTGTCAATTGTAGCTTGATAAGCTGGAGTATTATTAATGCCATCAAAAACAGCTTGAGCGTCAGCTATATCACTTGTCAGCGTACCAATTTTACTATTCAGGTTTGTCGCATAGGCAATAAGAACGGTAAGTTTTGGACCATTAATGTTTTTATATTGGAGAGTAACATTTTTAGCGCCAGCAATATTGCCACCAGCTCCCTTATTACTAAACTTTATTCCAATTTTAGTATCTTGTGAAGAATTGTTGGTGAAATCTATAGAAATAGTTTCCCAGGTCGCATTATTATTATTCTGCTTATAAGTATTGCCCACATAAAGTTCAACAAGAGCTTTGGTGGCATCTTGACGAATAAGTTCGGCAGACAAAGTATATGCACCTTTTGGTAGATTTACTGTCTGACTTAAATCTATATTTTCTGAGGTTTGGTTATCGCGGAAGCGAGCCATATATTGTGAACCTGAAGAAACCTTATAAAGGTCACCTGCGTTATTAAAGGTACTAGCTTGTAAACTTGAAGAGTTAATTGCAGTCATGTTCCACTGTGAAACATTCGTGAAAGATATATCCCATCCAGTTGGTTTATATATAGCTCGATCTTTATTAGATGTTGGATATTTCTCCACAGTGTACTCTCCGCTAAAGTCCGCATTCGTCAGATACGTACTCGTCACATCAGTCTGTGCATTCACAGAGATACCTCCCCCAAATAGTAGGGCTACAGAGGCTAATAATAGTTTTAGTTTTCTCATAAGTTATTATTTTTAGTTAGTTAATAATATTATTTTTATTTCGTTATCGGGTATTTGTCGTTAGTTTTTATTCTTTTGCCCTACAGATGAATTCTGCTGGTGTCATTACCAATATGCCGAAGTCGTTGAATCCTTTCTTGTCGCGTGTGATTATCACATCTGGATGATATGGTAGTGCCGACAGATACTGTACGGCATCTTCATTAGTGTCTAGGAATACATTCATCGTGCTCTCTTCTCCCACATTTCATCAAGTTCCTTGTCCAAATCGAAATCTTTTGGCAGCTTGCCACACGTCATAGCCAACACTTTGGGTGATGGCTTGTAGTCCTTCGGAATCTTAGGAAACACAATGTCCCTTTTCTCGCTTCTCGTCTCTGCGCTTTCAGCTGCTTCCATCAGATGGTTGGCCAACCATCGCTGGTTGCTTGCTGTAAGTGAGAGTCCTTGCAGATAGCTCCACAGATTGTTAAGTGATATTGCGTTCATATATCCAAATAGTTAGAGTTAGTACACTATTCGGTTGCAAAAATAGGGAAAATTTTTTTAACCACCAAGTTTTTCTTCGATTTTCTTTAAAAATCAGAACTGTATGAAGTAATTACATAAGAATTATATGGCAAATTACATGGGCCGCTCGACCTCTGGTCGCTTGCCACCAACGGGACGCAAGAATTCATGGGAATTATATGTTGAAAGAAAAATGATAGTTAGAAGGAGATTAGTCGTGTATGTTTTGTTCGTGGCAGGCATCTTCGATGGTGATGGTGTCGCCGCTGATGGTGTAGGCGTAGTACCATTGACCAGAGTGTGCCATGTTATGACAAGATTGCAAAATACACTAACATATCCCTTGATTTAGTCGAAGCAATTACAGTATCTAACGAAAACAGTGTCAGCGAATAGATTGAAAACTGCTGCAAGGAGCAAAAGCAGCTTGCAGCAGTTTTTAATGAATGAATGATATAAATGAATCCTATAATGCAGCAATCTCCTCGATGCTAAGGCCGGTCACATCAGCAATATCTTCCAAGTCAATCCCTTTGTCCTTCATCTTGCGGGCATTGTTAAGTCGCTCTTCTGCCCGACCTTCGGCCAGTCCTTCTTGCTTAGCACCTTCAAGCACGTCGTTCTGATACATCAGGATATCCAGGTGGTTGTCGTACTCTGCCCTTTGCTTACGATCCATCTTCAGATATTCCAAACGCTCGCGAGCTTCCTGAAGTCCTGGCGCAGTGGTATCTTCCTTGATGTGGCCTGTCTTCAGGTAGTCGAGCCACTCTTCAAGTGGGGTGGTGGCCAGCTTGTTGAACTCGTTGACGCGTATGATATAGTATTCGGGGAACACCTCTTCAGGGGCGGCCATGCGCAGGGCTTCCTTGTCGCGCTGACCTATGCGCAGGTCATCGCCGGTGTGAACGCCGGTGAGCTTCGTCTGCCCGTGATACAGATAGTCGGCACCTTGACCCAAGTCGAAGTAGATGATATTGATGGAGTACACTTTCTTTACGTTCCTGTAGCTCTGTCCGCGAGTGATATGCTCGGTGATGGCCTTGGCCACGCCGTAGAGCACACGCTGCAAATAGTAGAGCTCGCGTGTCTGCTGAATCTCCACCAGTATGATTTCGTCCTTCGAGTTCTTGGCCTTGATGTCTACACGGTTGAACTTGTCGTCTTCGTATTCCTGGTTGCCTTCGCTCTCCAGCAGTTCCACGATGGTGATTTTCTCACCGAGGAGTACGGAGATTAACCCTTCGAACACCACGAAATCAGCCTTATTTCTGAGCATCCGTTTGGCTGCCCAATCGAATCTGACGTATCTGTTTTCTTCGTTCATAGCTTTCCTTGTTGTGCAAATAGAGACAGTCGTTATGATTGACTGTTACCATTGTTTATATTTCTCTTTGCTACTGATGCCATCTTGCCAACTAGTTAGAGTTAGTACACTATTCGGTTGCAAAAATAGGGAAAATTTATATAACCACCAAGTTTTTCTTCGATTTTCTTTAAAAATCAGAACTGTATGAAGTAATTACATACGAATTATATGGCAAATTACATGGGCAATTATATGGGAATTATACGTTTATATTTAACACGAATTGCCATTAATTGACCACGAATTATCCATGAATTGTATGACAAATTACATGGGCTGTTCATGGAAATTATATGTTGCCTAAAATCCGCAGATAATTTTTCGATTGTCTGATTTAGTCCTTGCTTATGACGATTCTGTCTGACTCTGGGCTTAGAAACGCTTGAGCTTGACTTGTATGCAGACACCTTCCCCTTACCCCGTAAGGTCGAGAGGCTTTGACCTAAGCATCAACGAAGAGTGTTAATTTATCCGTGCTCCCAAATCAAGTCGTATGGCTTTTCTGAGTAGATGTTGAGTTTGTATTGTCTTGCCGTTTTTATCCACTTGGCAGGCACAGCGATGAATCTGAACAGGAAACTCTTGACTCTGTCTGTGGCCTTGATTCCAAAGAGGACAGCCATGAGGGGCAAAGCCACGATGTATCGGTAGAAGTTTGCAGCCCGTATAATCTCGCGCTTTGATAGCCAATCAGAGTGCTGCGAAGTCCTAAGTGTGAGTCTATCACAGAGGACAGAATAGAGTCGAATTTGTCCAAAACGAAAAATATTCCACCAAAAGCGGTGATTTTCTCAGATTTTTGTTGTACCTTTGCCATGTCATTGATGATTTTGCTTGTCTTGATTTGCAGCACTAAGGTAATTGAAAAATCTGACATGGCAAAATCCTGAGCCGCTCGGCTCTGCCGCTTGCCCCAGCAAGAACTTTTTGTTGCTCAGGAACTTATAAAGAAAGTTAAACTAAAGTGCTGCGGAATTTAGGAAAGAACCAAATTAAGACTCAACTTTTTCTTCTGAGCTTGCTCCTCGCTCACTAAGCAGATTGCGGCATCTTTTGTGGCACCTGCCAGAAAAGTGCGTATTAGATTCTGTCCCTCTACCGTAATGACATGTCGATTATCTCACTCTATTACTATCCAACTACCGTGACCTGTAGATCCGTCACGGTCAATGAATCTCAATGATTTAAGTTTATTGATATGCTTTTGGACTGCTGTTACAGATATTCCGATTCTATTCGCAATATCACTTCTTGTGATATAATTATCTGCATATATCATCTTATATATATTAGCGGCAGTTTCAGATAACCCTTTACACAACCCTTTAGATAACCTTATAGACAACCCTTCAAGCAACCTACAGTTCACTCTATTATCTCCCAATAGCCAAACCTTGTTGAACCGATTCGCCGTATTAACCCTAACTCTTTGAGCCTATTTATATGCTTCTGAACGTTTTTGAGCGAAATTCCTGTAAGGTTAACCAACTCGTTTCTGCTGATATTAGGATCTGCTTGAATATGAGAATATATAGCCTTCGCAGTATCAGACACCCCATTAGGCACCCTATTAGACACCCCTTCGGACACCCCAGTACTATTTGACTTAGGTGAAGGCACAGGTAGTATCAGTTCAACTTCGTCAACATCCAGTTTGTTCATCAGCTGTGGTTCACCCCAGTTGGTTTCTTTCCATGCAGCGATTATCTTTGGGAATCCGGAACCGACATTCTCACCAAAGCCAATCATACGCAGCATATTCTGAATTTTTGGATTACGAGCACTTACCTGCAATTATACCGATAAAGTTTATTAGTGCAATTGTTGATGAAACAGACAAGAGCATATCTTTTTTTGTGGCATTTCTTTCGTGAGTAAGTCTGTTAGCCAATTTGTTAGTGTTCTTAGCATATGCCCTAAGCTCGTCATTTGAACTACCAGATAATTCAATGCTAATGTAATTCCCTATCATTCAGCATCTGTTTTCCCGATAATCACACCTTTTTCATCTTCTGCACCATGAACAACTGGATTATACACTGCTTGCGCTAATGAAATAATCACTTCACGGCACAACAAACCTATTGACTGAAAATCTTCTTCGTTTTTTGCGATATTACTATCTCTCTTTATCTTCGTAACTGTTCTACGGATTCTTTCCCAATCATCCAACTCTACAAACGTTTCAATACTATTATAGTTCTCCGTATCATCAAAATATGACAAAGTTGGAGCAAAGAGTTCATTGATGTAAGTCCGACGTTCTTGATAGGTTGAAAAATCTGCTTTCCACTTTCCGTACCATTCCCACAAATTAGAATACGGGTTATTATATGTGAGATTCAACCTTTTACAATCGCGGGTAATCTGAGTGTTGAGTTTCTTATATCTTTCATCCTCTTCTTGAATTCGAATTCCCCCCGTCGCTACCGAAACCATAATATTTCTCACAGTTTCTATATTTTGTTTGAGCACAGCCTTCCCATTTGTCCCACCAATAACAGACTAATCAAAATCTTCTTTACTTAAGGTGGGTCCTATTTGGACTATGAAATAGTCGTTATTGTTACCCTTAATCGCTTCGTTTAATGATTCTGAAATCACTTTTTCCATTTGCGAAATCTGTTCTGCGGAGAATGAAGTATATAGTTTTACGGATAGGCTTATATACACAGTATATCCGTAAGTGCCACCATTCCAGTTGTCATATTCTGTATTAACAACAGAAATCTTTGCAGAAGAAATGATATTACATAATTCTTCGCAACCTCTTCCCTTCAGCAAAGCCAAAGCAATATTAAAGATAGGAGTAAAATTACTTGCAATTTCGTAATATTGTTGTTCCATACTATATTGTTCTCATTTCAATCACACACGACCTTCTTATATCATCTTCTGTATCAACATCTGTGTATTTGCATAGAACGGAATATCAGTCTTACCAAGGATGGTTGCAGGAAGAGTTGCCATTTCTGCAAGGTTATCCATCGGCACCAGTACATTCTTTGCCCCGTTTTCTGATAGCATAGATACACGGTCGTTGAAATTCAAGGCACGTTCAATAGCGCCACCGATACTGATATTACCGATGACACCAAGACCTGATTTCAGATTTCGCCCAAAGACAGATGATACGATGGCTGCAAAAACAGCACCTCCAATACCTTTGTGAACACCTACCCCCAACAGTACGGTCACTTGAACTGTTACATCAAGATGCATCAAAGAATGTTGTTGGGACAAGATAGCCCTTTCATTGGCCCGGATATAATTATATGTATTCTTTATATCCTCCTTGGCTTCTGTTGAACTACTGCCAGTCACTGTAAGTTTGCCATTGCCAAGCATAGTAATTACCTCGATTTTTATAAGAGACACCTTATCTCCATCACTCGTGGCAGTATAGCAAGTGCCAGGCTGAAGTGGAGCATCTTCAATTAGATTGGTGCCACGCTCCTCTGGAACAGACACGAAAAACTCTTCTTGTGTTTCTTTATCTATATAGGAGAAATTAGTGTCCCAGAACTCCATACCGCCGATCCGCTTCAATTGCTCTTTCACACGACGGCGCATTTCGATAGCCCATACCAGGTACTTACGTATATCCTCTTTTGTGAACTCACCGTCGGGGTGCATCAGTTTGATTAGTCCCGATACAGTCTTACGTACTGGCTTCGTGTCGCGCTGCTTCATCTGTGCTCCAAGTGTGAAATACTTGTCTATGGCATCGGTATAGGTCATCTTCCGCTGCGTATGCAGGAATTCGCTGAAGAAATCTGTGCTGAAGCCGAAATGGTTGGTAAAGTTCGATGGTGCGAACTTCATCACCTCCCATCCGGGCAAGAAGAAGCCGATGCGATCGAGAAAAGCCGTGTCATTACAGATCTTGTCAGAAAATGGTGAGAACAGGTGCGATGTCTGGAGCACCGTCTCTACCGGCTGATTGATATTGCCGTTCAGCACAATGGATGCATTGGCTGCTTTCTCACCTGCCTTTCCTGCGCGTGAGAAACTGCCGCTCTCCATATAGTCCTTCATCAGCGGTACCACCTCTTTGTCTTTGAACAGTTCATCCGTTGATTCGTCGAAGCAGATAGCATCCCACCGGCCTACGGCACCAATCTGGCCGCTGCTGTTGTTGACAAACAACGATGCAGCCGTTCCCTGACCGCCGCTTACCAACATGCTGTATGGCGAAAGTTCCTTAAACACAAACGACTTTCCCGATGAGCGCGGGCCAAGTTCTGCCATATTGAAGTTGGCTTCCACCAAGGGGATAAAGCGCGAGAGTAACAGCATCTTCATGCGCTCTGTCATTCCCTCCGACTCTGGCTCGTAACCACCACTGCGAAGCAGAACATTGAGCCATTCTTCGTTGGTGAACATCCCTCTTGCCCTGGCTATCCGCTCTTCCTCAAAGGTTGACAGCTGTATGGGCCGGACCTTACTGATGACAAACGGGAAGATTTTCTTTCCTATCATCTGACTGGAGTCGTAGTCCACATCGATGATGGCCCAGATGCCACCCGTCAGCATCTTTTCATGCTGGCTGATAATCTCTTCTGAGATATTAGCATCGCGGATGGAAAGGTTCGATAGTTCTGCCCAATACTTATCCTTTGATGGGTCAAGCCTTACACCAATCTTGTCGATAATCTTATAAGTACCCTGTTCACGTATCTTTGCCTGCACCAGCGTGGCTTCATCTGGATTGACATAGTGGTCGCGAAGCACCCGCTTCACACTGTCTATCCCCTCTTGGATCTTCTCTTCGTCGTCAGTGCTGCATGAATTAGCAAGCAGGTATTCCAGCACAAAGACAGGCACGTTGGCACCGCCTTTTACACTGCGTACAACGTCCTTGCGGACTACATATCCCCTGAACTGGTCTAATAGTTTTGAATCAAGTTCTATCATGTCGTTCTTTTTTTCGTTAGAATAAGTCATCAATGTCTCTTGACTGAGATTTCTTGATGACACAACTGTCAATCTGTGCCGAGGTCTCTTTGTCAACGAGCACTACCTTGTCTATGCCATGGGCCATTTCAAATTCCACGTTGACCGTTTCACCAGGTTTCATGGAGTAGATCATGTTTCCGATTATCAACGTGTTTCCTGCATACAGCAGTAGTTTTATCTTTCGTTCACTACGGAAAATATCAGACTTACTATTCTCTGCCTGCAACTTCACTGTGAAGTAGTTGCCAGTCACGGCCTGCAGTTCCTTTTTGTTTGAAATGGCAATCCCAAGTGCTATATCATTAGTTTCTGTGGTCAGCTCGTATGCCGGTATGATGCATTCCTGCGGAGTAAAGCCACCATGCGAATAGCCGTAAGCCCCTTTGGTGACAAAAGGCTTGTCGGTCTTGGCGTAGTATTGGTAGTTGCTGTCGAAGTAGCGTCCTGCCATTTCTATCAGGTTGTTCTTCTTCTGCAGCGGTTCTTCCGTCAGCGCATGCCGTTCATCCAGCTTCAGCAGTGTGCCGTCGGGACGCGGTTCCTTGTCTGCTTCGTCCAGAATTCCAGTGATGACAAAACCGTGGTCGGTGGTCAGCACCACCTTGCCATAGCCCAAACGGAAGAGCAACAGAATCTTCTCGCGCAGTTCCTGCTCATAGTTATTGATGTCTTTCAAGCCTCCCAGTTGTTTCTTCTCGCCCACCTGGTCTATATCACCGTAGTTCAGCACCAGTCGTTGGGCGGTGGTTCCTTCGTTCAGCATGTCGAGTTGCATGATGACAACATTATCATAGACAGCTTTCAGTGTATTGAAGCGAGCCTGAGCATTCGTCGTCGGCTCTGTGCAACCAAACAGAGCGCTCATGCCGTTCTCTGTCACCGATGGCAGTACGGCGAACACTGCATTCTTGGCCACCTTCACATTCTTGTCACCGATGCCGTTCACAATGGCTTCTGCAATCTCTAGACGCAGGCCATCACACACGATGACAGCCGTCCGTTTGCCACCGGCAAGCGCATTCACCACAAGATTCTGCTGTGTAGGCCGGTATTGGTCGTTCAGACCATACCAGCATGTCAGTAGTTCATTGTTCAGCAGCGTGTAGTGCTCTTGTAGCGGGCGTAGGGTGTTTGGGTCGTTCAACCATGCCACGAATATCTTTCGCATGGCGGTGTCGAGCTTGGCAAAGTTCCGTTGATAGTATGTCGCCAAATCCTTATAGGTAGAGATGCCTCCCAGTCCTTTCACGGCAAAGGTACTGAGCAACAACACACTGGATAACCACTCAGGTTTGAAAGCCTTTGCCTTCTTGCTCTCCACGCGTCGTTTGATGAACGTGATGACAGGTGCAGTGTCATGGTGGAACTTCATGGCCTCGCTGAGTTGCTTCGTTACCTGTTGGTCAAGTGCCAGGAACGGATGGTCTGAATGCACCTTCAGCGACTCTGCATCGGCAGGCAGCTGATAGTTTGATACATACCGGCGCAGGCTCTCTGCCTTCTCCGTACTGTCTGCCCAGTGGTAATAGACTTCCAGCAGCAATCCGTCAATGGTGTTCGCTATCAGCCTTTGCAGGATGACATTCGCCACCTCCTGTGCCATAGTTTCAGCTGGCTGTTCGATCTGAGGTCTGTCTATCAATCGATAGATCTCACCTCGGAACACATTCCACACCGTATCATCCATCTTCTGACGGGTAGCAGCGGGTGCATGAAGGAAGTCGAGCAGCCATTCATTTATTCGCAACGGTTCTGTGATGCCATCAGCTACTGACTGCCACCATTTCACATTCTTACCCTCGCTGAGCTTGGCGGCAAGCAACAGTTTGTCTTTGCCCAAATGGGTATTCTTTCCAGTAGCCGCAAACAGCTTCTGGCGGACGTATGCCTCCATGTCATCGAGAACTACCATCCCGCATGTCTGTACATATTCCTGCAGGAAGGTCAGCCTGTCTGCTTTCTTCTTAGCATAGAATACCACTGGACTGTCGGCATACTCCGATTCGGCAAGATACTTTGCTTCGATCTCGCTGTACTCATTTGTGATGGGCAGTTGCTTTACTCCATCGGGGAGATACTTTAGCAGATACTCACCTTCGCCTGCGGCATCAGTCACTACCAAGCAGCGATGTTCTGCCAATATGTGCTCTATGTCTTCTTTGAACCAAGTTCCTATCATGCTCTATTCTGTTTCTATTCGTCAATATTTGTCTCTATTCCGCTTTTTGTCGTTATGGAATTGACGGCCATTTCCTGTAAATAAACTCAAGTTACTGAATCTTAGTATGTTACACGCATCATTATTCTTCTATTCTATTTTCCATTTCTATTTTCCAAAACTGGATTTCGGCGCATTTTCGTGGAAAATAGAACATTCGGTCACTCTTTCAATTGATATTTTTGCCATCTGAATTTTCCTATTTTCAGAACTGTACCATTCGACACCAGTATCTGCAATTGTTTCCATATTTTCTTTGCCGCAATCTCAGTGCCTATTCTTTTCTGAATCTCTGAAAGAGAGGCTGTCTTGTAGATTTTCAAATCTTCAGTAATTAATTCTTTGAGTCGATAATCCTCAATTCTCTTCAAAGAAGTCTTTCCTTTATAGTCGCTTCTTCTCAGAATATCTGGGTTTACCCGGTATTCCTTGGCTTTGGAGTGAACATCGGTGCCGATGACAAGTTCTTTGTCAATCAGCAAACGCAACCATGAGCGAAGTTCGTCTGCATCTTTCAGGTTCAGTATTTTAATCAGTTCCGATGCCGTGAGGCTTTCGTGCATGGCTATCAGCCCCAGACAAATCAACTGTTTCTGCTTGATGTCATAGTTCTGGTCTGCATGTTGCATCACCTTTATGACCTCTTCATTGATGATACGCCGGTCAATGCGCACGGATACACTGTCATCCCCTTCGGTAACCACAGGTATGGGTTTGCCGTTGGCCAACAGCGTTTCATACATCATGTCGTAGCCAGATCCTTCTCGCTCCATCAAGTGCAATGCGTAGAATACTGCAGCCATGTGGTCATTTCTCTTTTTGGTAGTGTGCAGGATGTTCTCCACTGTCACACCTAACGGCAGTCTGCCAGGATTCACCACGTCTATATGGTCTGGGTGGATATTGATAAAGATATCGCCTCTTACCGTATAGGGTCTATGTACGAGACTATTGGATAGCAGCTCACGTACAACTTTCTCAGGATATGCCAGGATGTTGCGTCTGAACATTCCTTCTGAAATCTCCGAACTTTCTTTCCACTCTGGCACCCGCTCCCAGATGTCGTTAATCATCTCGTAGGGATTCATCGTATAGTCATCCCACAGCCATTTGTTCACCTTCTCACCGTCCTGGTCGTATTTGATGCACTGTATGATAGGGGCATTCTGTATTCGCCCCCGTTGGGTTTGCTTACCGATGAAGAGCACACCGAGGTTTGTCATCTTGTCGGAATCAGGATCGGTAAGATAGTAGAAGTCCAGTATCTCCTTGGTATCCTTCTGTTTGACAAAAGGCGTTACGCGGTCGGATGTCTTCAGCAGTTTGATAAAGGCTTCCAACTTTTCTGGATCAGCATCCTGCCAACTGTATCTTGTCACGGTATCTTCCCAGCTGATGCACCCCTTATCCTCTGCCAGCCGGGAGATATCCTCTGGAGTAATTGGCTTGCTTTGGTCACCTATGCGCAGGTAGAATTTGCCCGATTGGGTGGCCGACGGTGCATTCGTACTGCGTAGGATATGCAGTTTGATGAACTCACCCCCATTTTCTGCCTCGAATACCTGTGCAGAGAGGGTAACGCCTTGTGTCTTACCACTTATCTTGTTTACTATTTCTGTGGCAAGCCCTTCAGGTATCTTCTGCCCTTCGGGTGGCATGTCCTGCCCATCTTCTATACCAATATCTATATAGCCACCTTCTGCATTGCTAAACGCTACGCAGTCCTTAGCCAGTTCGTTAAAGTCTGCCTTCTTACCCCATACCGTGCGGAGGGACTTTTTATCGTATATACTGTTTTCTTTCATCTTCGTTTACGTTATTACCAATCGGCATTGAGATACTTCTTCAGCTGTCCGGCATTGAGCACTTCGTAGCTGAGCATCTTGCGCTTCTGTAGTGGTGCAATATTCTTGCCAACGCCGTCATCGAGTTTCGGGTCATAGCCGCTGGCGAGAAGGTCATCCACTTTCTGGCAGAACTCTTGCAGCTCTGTCAGTGTAGCACGCAGTTCCTGAGCCTCCATGCGCCCTTCGGTGTTGCTGGTGTCAAGGGAGTTGAGACGGTCACGAAGGGCGGCCTCACGGTTGGCAGCATAGATAGAGCGGACACGATACAGGGCATCACGGCTCCACTTATAGATACTGACATACAACTCTATGGCATGGTGTGGGCCACTGCTGAGATGCCAGATGAACGGTGTCTTGGGCAGATACATGAAGAGGTTCAGGTGGTCGCTGAGTTGTTGGAAGAATCGCTCTTGCAGATATTTCTCTAAACCGCAACCTAACAACTGGCACACCTGAGAGAACTGTGCAGCCGAGTAGCCACGCTCCATCATTTCTTTTTCTATGCGGATAGCAAGGCGTTCCTCGCCGAGACGGTCACCTAAAGGAATGATGCCGTCATCGTCTTTCGCCAGCACGGTACGGATAACATCGGTTATCAGCTCAAAGGCTAACACCTGTGTACGCTGAGGGGGTAGCACATTGGCGTTTTTAAACTGCCACCATGCTTCCACGGGATTTACATTACGCTTGATGCAGAACTCTTCCCATTCGTTGTTGTTCTGGTAGAGCGTATCGAAGTCTGTAATCTTTGGCAGGTCATCGCTCTCCTCCAAGCTCTCTAAATGCTCCAGTACATCACTCGTTGGCTTGAACTCGCTTTCCAACATTAGCCACTGCTTATAAGCAGCCTTTGCCTCATGACTCACTGGCAAGTCGCCAACAGGTATGCCCTCTTTGTCCAAGACCATCTGTTTGTCGTGCTCACTCAATTCATAGACCTCAAAGACGGTTTTGTTGATGATGCTCTCGTTGAGGAGAATTTGAGTAAGTAGGGAATTCTCTTTATTAAAGAAATTGGATATACCAATAATTACATCAACAGATGTGCTGATAGGGCTTTCTTTATAATCCAATTCTATCAGTGAGAAAGAGCAAAGATATTTTTTTATATCCCTGTTCTGTATAGCTAATAATGACAATTTCATATCATCATTTGCCATTGCAATAGGGAATCTCTGCATATCTCCTACTTGGATATTAACAGTCGGATTCAAACAGTCTGAAATATACCTAATTAATGGTGAATTTAATACAGCCAAAAGAGAAAACAGATTCTCACTATTATGTGGGAAAATACAAGAGCCACCTACATCTGCAATTCCACCAGGAGGCAAATATCGGAAACTAACACCCTTACTTCCGCTGGCAGAATATGTTATTCCTTCTTTGAAAAAGAATTCACTACTGCGAAGGATTGATTTGGGATTCTCTTTGATCTCCTTTCCGTCATTTTTCCAGTTAATGCGAACCCAAAAATTCCCAAACCATTTATTATATGGGCCACCCTTAGAATATTGAATCCACTCATCAAGATTCTGTACCTCCCAATGAAATCTAACATATCGTTCATTACCTCCGGAGTTAATGCCCACTTTGGGGTCTGCAACATCATTCAAAGATTGACCTCCAAATTTCTCTCTGAACTCATCAGAAATCCAGTAGATAAAAGGATATGACTTGATGCCCTTCAACTTCGATTGAGGAAGGGTATAAACATGCTTGTTAGCTTGTCCACTTATATAATCAGACAAAGCCTGTAAGCAATAAGTCCTTTTATTTTTCTCCTCGGGTGTCCTTGTATATTGGTCAAGTGAAATGAATATGGAATCCTTTTTGTTTTGCTTGCTCATGTCAAGAACGTAAAACGCAGGATCTACCATAATTGAGCCAAACAGATTACTCAGCCCATACTCTACAAACAGGTCGATGTGCGTTTCATCAAGGATAAACTTTCGTACATCCTCGAATGTCTTGATATACATGAACGTCATAGGATGTATCATTCCCACTTTACCATCATCCCCAGCCAACTCACAGCATCGTTTGATGAAACAAGCATAAAGGTTGGTATTGAACTTTAAGGGGCGACGATAATTCTCCTCAATAAACGCCTTCAGTTCAGAACCGAAATCACTACTATCGGTATATGGTGGATTCGCAACCACTACATCATATTTATGACTAATGATGTCGAGGAATGAAATGGCGTCATTGGTCTTTGCCAACGTATAGTCATTACTTCCCTGCCCACCCCACTTGTTTACATTATTACGGAGTTGGGTGATAACATTGTTCTTATATTCAAAGAGACTCTCCATTTCAAACTCCTTGAACATAGAGTGGTTCACATCGTTTGGCATCATTTCGTTCAGGCGCTCTTCCACACGTACCAATGAGCCAAACTTATAGGCTGAGCACAAATCATTCCAAATATGCTCAATGGCTTCAATCTGCTTTTGCGACCATGAACCAAGAATTTCAAATGTGCCTTGCAATTCTTCATACTGGGGCAGGAAGAAGTGCGTGCTCACCACATTGGTATATGCAGGCCAATGACTGCGATGACCACCTAATTCACGTGCTTTGATAAAGAGTGCTATCTGAGAAATCTGGGCTGCTCGCTCATCCAAATCAACACCATAGAGGTTGTTCTCTACAATCATCTTTGGAATATCACGGCGGTTGTAGTCACGTTCGTAGTTCTCCATCTGATCTACATACAAGTCGTAGAACAGTGAGAAGGCATAAATCAGGAAGTTGCCCGAACCGCAGGCAGGGTCGAGCAGTCGCATCTGGCGCAAGTCCTTGGGATGGCGCACCTGATGGTCGGGGATATTAGCGATCTGGTATTTCTCTTTGATACGGCTATCGGGGAACATCTCCATATATGCCTTACCCAACGTGTTGTCAACAAGGAACTTCACCACCCATTTGGGCGTATAAACCTGACTCTGAAGCGACACCTTATTATATTCAGTCTTTTCGCCACTCTGCTTCAACGCCTCTTTTTCTACGGCATTGAAGTTCTCGTAGAGCCAGCCAAGGATGTCATCACCCTTCCAAACATCAGATCCACAGTCAGCATCCGCTTCTATGGCATTGAACTGCTCGATAATCTCATTCAGTTCATCGGCAGTCGGCAGCAATGCGTATGGATAGTCTTTACGGTAGAGAGGAATATGTTCACCAAGACTTTCAAACTGGTCGCTGAGGAAATGCTTCAATCCCTCACGTTCCGCATTGCGCTCCTCGGGATGGTTCTCCAGCCACACATTATGTTCAAAGGAACGTCCCGCATTCTCCTTTCGTCGGGTGATAATCTCAGGAAACAATTCCTTCGACTCCATCACTTTGATGGCGGCAATGCGGTTGAAGAGCGTGAAGACACACTCGTTGATGGCTGCCTGACGCGCCTCCTCATAGTCACCTAACTCGCTCAGGTGACTACTCATCAGTTCGTCCAGTTTCCTGCGCTTCTCTTGGTGCTCTGCAGGAATCTGCTCTACAGGCGTAGCAGCCTCCTTACGAAGTCCCATACGAGAGAAACGATTATCAAATGCCTGCTGAATCAGGCGGCGTATGTCGAGAACGTGATTTATCAGTTTCATTATTCGTCAAATTTAAGAATGTCGTTTGTATCAAATTGATTGACCATCGCCAACTGTTGCTTCAGCCATTGCTTGTATTGAGCCACACTGAGTTGCCCTGTTGGCAGTTGATTACGTAACTTGCGCTCTTTGGGCTGTGACTTTGTTTTCGGAGCAGGGTCAGATGTGCAAATTTCAGTTTCCATCACATTTACGTCCACATTCAGCTGTGGCAACATATTGATGGCACTCACGATGTCACGAAGCTGAAGGTGACAATTAGAGCAACGAATCTCGTAGTCCTTCAATTGGATTTTCGAAATGATGTATTTCTTGCATACATCTTCCTTTTCCCTAACTTTAGCATAGAGCCTTGTATTCCACTCTGCAGGATATTGTTCAGCATTCTTCTTGATAGCTTCAATGCGGGTCAACAGGTCTCCATATCCATTAATCATCTGTTCAGCTTGATGATCCATGTTTTGGTAGTACAAGTCTTTGACGTTCTGGTACTCCTTTTTCATCTGCTGATAATTGTGTACAGGATCACTATCAAGCATCTGCAGATAGGCTTCATGAATCTGGTCAAAAGACTGCATGGGAGAGCCTACGAATTCCAATTCGTTCTTTACATCGAGGAAGTAATCTTTCTGATACTCAATCTCACGCATATTGGTATCAATGAAGCGAATATCTGCCTCAATCTTCTCCACCGCCTTGCAGAACTCCTCATTTTCGTTGTCACCAAGGAACGTTCTGGCAGTATTGAAGTAGTTGTATTCTGTGACTGTTCCTGAATATTGGCGAAGCACCTCCTTTGCCGCAAGGGAACGACGGAAGATACGCTCACGCTCTGTGTCATTACATATCTGATTGTTGACTTTATGAATCTCTGTAACAGCAAGTGACTGGATGGCTGCAACCAGTTCAAAGTCATTCATGTTGTAGCTGAGATTATTTCCAGTCAGTTCTTTGTAACGGCAGTCCTTCAAGGTGTCAACAATGTCACGTTTCTCATTATAAGTCAGGCTCTTGGTGATGGCCTTGAACGAAGCGCGTTGGAAATTACGACTGTTGGCGAAAGGTTCTTTAGCTCCTTCCTGCTGCCAAGAGTGGTATTCCTGATTGTTGAACTTGATGATAACCTTGCTTGCACGGAAGAGTGCTGCCAAGGTTGAGAATACAGTACCAAAGCTATAGCCGGTAGGAGCCGCTGCAAGGTCACGCTCCAGATCAGCACCATTCTTATAAGATGCCATTTGTGCCATCATTTCTGTGATGACTGGTAGTTGGTCACCAATGAACTGTCCTGTGGTATCAAAGAACAAGAAGTCAGGTTGCTGACCGATGACATTCTGGAGTTGATTCTGAGCCGCTTTCAGCAGTTGAAGAGCCACGCTGTCTTTCAGTGAACCACCAAGGCGTTTGGTATAGATGTTGCCATACATCTTCAGTTCAGCCTCCTTGATAATGGTTGCTGCATTCTGGGCAGTCATAATGCTGGCATTATAGAGATAGACAAGAACACCGTTAGCATACGACTTCACGATAGCCTGCTCCAACTGTGCCGTTTTACTCTCCAAAGAATTGGCTATCTCGTCAACAACCTTCTTCTCTTCAGAAGTGAGATTTGGTACATCCTTGATATAGCTGATACGAAGGATATCCTCTGCTATTTTCTGTATCTCAGAAGCATAGTCGGAAGAAGGCACAATACTGATGATGCCTTTCTGAGACTGCGTTTCTTCCTTAACGTGTTCGACATACTCATTGAAAGAGGGCTTGACACTGAGAATGTCATGGAACACAACCTTCATGCCTTGATCACCGCCAGTAGAAAGTGGTTCGCCACTGTCTGACTGAACAGCGAATCCTACATTGACCGAGTCAACAGTCAGATTCTGCGCACCACGGACGAGCGACATTTGCTTCACCTGCTTGGTAATCTCGCCCTTGATGCGGTAGTTGGCAATGTCGATATTGTTCATCATTTCAAAGATGCGCTGCTGGGTCTCGCTGGTGATACGATACTCATCGCCAGAAAGGATAAGAATCTCATCGTCGGCCAGTTTCTTACAAGACTTCTTGACTTCTTCAAGTACGGAGAAATAGTCATCCGGACAGTTGACGTATGCACGGCTAATATTCTCTGCCGTTGTCTTGGCACCTGATTCCGTAAGGAAGTGGATGGTCTGAAGCATATAATGTCCCACAACGAGATGAAGATTCATTTCCTTCAAATGCTCATCGGCCTGACTATAACGGACACGTAGTGATTCTGCTACAGCTTCTTCTGCCTGTCTGCAAAGTTGTGAAGCATTGACATGAGTGTGGATGTCTTTGTTAGAAAGAGCCTCCTTCTTCAGTACGTCAAATGCTGATATCAACATACCACGAGTACCCACCTGTGTCTTGACAAGTTTCTGGGTACCAAACAGGAAGTACTGAAGCATCTTGAACTGATGCTCATAGAATGGGAAGTAGTCA